>Ga0326727_10002052_pt1 | contig 71229 bp, 56 predicted proteins | sample MB2enrmetagenome_FD_207643 | JGI IMG/M metagenome (GOLD analysis project Ga0326727, IMG submission 207643) | Lab enriched peat soil microbial communities from McLean, Ithaca, NY, United States - MB29MY | ecosystem: Environmental > Terrestrial > Soil > Wetlands > Peat | place: USA: New York...
GCTGCACTACCAATCATCGAACCAACTCAACATCACAGAAAGGAGAATCCCTCGTCACCCTCCTTCAGGCTCACGTCTATTGGAAACAAAACTCACTTTCAGGCTCATTCTTCGATTGGAATATGCTACCGGGAGGCTGCCCGGGAAACTCAGGCGGGCGGCGGCGTCACCGAGCGGAGGGCCTGCAACAGTCCGGCGATGGTGAACGGCTTGCGCAGGAAAGCCAGCCGCGGGCCGTAAGCGAAATCCCCCAGCACTTCCTCCTCGCTGTACCCGCTCATCAGCACCACGGGGAGTTCGGGGCGGTGCGCCCGCAGCTCGGCCAGTGTCTGCTTGCCGCCCAGAACGGGCATGGACATGTCCAGCAGCACGGCACTGATGCCATCGGGGTGAGCTTCGAAAATCCGGATGGCCTCGCGGCCGTCCTTGGCGACGAAAACCTGGTAGCCGGATTTGGACAGAGCCTTGAGCGCCAGGTGGCGGATGGGGGGCGAATCGTCCACCACCAGAATGGCGCCGCTGCCGGACCCTGCCTCCGGAGCGGCCGTTGAGGGCGTGGCGGGCCGCGCCGAGGCCGGAAGCAGAATGCAAAAGCGAGTGCCCGCGCCGGGAGCGGTTTCCAGTTCGAGGCCGCCGCCGTGAGCCTTCACCGCGCCTGCCACCGCCGGCAGGCCAAGCCCGCGCCCGGCAACCTTGGTGGTGAAAAACGGATCGAAAACCTGCGACGCCGTCTCCGCATCCATGCCGCACCCGGTGTCGGAAACTTCCAGAGCCACATACGCGCCGGCGGGCAGGCTTTCGCCGGTGACGATGTCCCTTGGGCCCGGGCCCGTGAACTTGCGCAGCCGGGTGGTCAGGCGGACAACGCCGGGCGTTTCGTTGCCGATGGCTTCGGCGGCGTTGAGCGTGAGGTTGGTCGCGATCTGCTTGATCTGGCCCCGGTCGGCTTCCACCGCGGGCAAATCCGGCGCCAGATCCAGAACCATCTCCACGTTTTTCGATACCGCCGCTCGCAGCAGCGTGCCCAATCCGCCGATGCACTCGGAGAGGTCGATCGGCTCGACCAGCACCTGTCCTTTTCCGCTGTAGCTCAGCAACTGGCGGGTCAGGTCGGCGGCGGTTTCACAGGCCTTTACCACGGCTTCCAGTTCTTCTGCTTCGACCTGGTCGGCCCGGCGGAGACTCCTCTGCAGCATCAGCGCGTTGCCCATGATGATGGTGAGCAGGTTGTTGAAATCGTGGGCGACGCCGCCGGCCAGGTGTCCCACCGCCTCCATTTTCTGCGCCTGCCGCAACTGCTCCTCCAGGCGGCGGCGCTCCGTTACATCGCGCAGGATTGCATGTATGGCCACCGGGCGGCCGTCCTTCCACACGACGCTGGCGTTAATGTCGACGGCCAGCGTCCCACCGCCCTTTACCAGGATGGGGCATTCCCGCGGCCCGGGAGTCTCGCCGGCAAGCAGACGCCGGCAGTTTTCCATGCCCGGCTCCCGCTCCTCGGGCGGAAACAGATCCCAGACACTCCGTCCTAACAGCTCGCTTTGGGCATAACCCAGGAGGCGTTCCACGGCGGGGTTTACGGACGTCAGGATGCCATCCAGGCCGCTGCCGATAACCATATGGGGGGCTTGGTCCACCAATGAGCGGTAGCGTTCTCTTTCGAGCGCGATGGCGGCCGTCTGCTCGCGCACCCGTTTGCGCAGCAGCAGCACCCAGGCGAACACGCTCAGCGCCACCACCGCGACCCCGCCGAGAGCGGTGAGCGCGCGCTCCCGGTTCCACCAGGGCGCCTGCTGTACGATGACGATGTCCAGCGGCGAGCGCAGCAGAATGCGGAAGGACACCGGGAACCGGTCGCGATCCACGTCCACCACGCAGATGCCAGTCACCTCGACCAGGCTGCCGGACCGGATCGTTTCCATCGGGGGAGCGGCCATGACGCGTCTGAGGCCGGCGGTGAACGCCGTGTCTCCACGCTGCAACGTCAACACCTCGTGCCGCGGACCTGCCACATGAGTGGAGAGCGTGGCGCGGATGCGCACCAACTGGGCATCGTAGTCTCCCCGCAGGGCTTCCTCGGGGAGGATGGCTACGGGCGCCAGTTCCATGGTCCGGTCGACCTTGCGGTAACCGGTGCCTTCCACCCTGGGCTGGATTCTGCCCAATTCCGGAAACCCGGTGGCTTCCACCTCGTCTCCGGCGGCCAGCGCTTCCCCGGAGTGCGCGCTCACGAACACCCCACCGGTTTCGTCCTGCAGGAAGAATCCGCCAAATTCGGATGTAAGAGGATAGGTGACGACGCCACGCATGCGCACCCGCAGGTCCGTCGCCCCGCCGGGCTGCGGGCGCAACAGTTGCGCCACCTGGCGGAGGGGAGGTGGAGCGGCGGGGGCGGGTTCGAGGACGGTGACGAATTCCGGGCCGGGCACGTCGAGTCGAATGCCCAGAAACTGGCGGCGCCGGTTATACTCCGAAGCGCACACTCCCAGCGCGCGAACCCGCGCAGCCACCCAGGAAGACGGCAGCGAGCCCGCCGGATAAGCCAGCCTGATGGAAATGCGGTCGCCCTCCGCCAGCAGCTCAATGGAGACGCTGGCGAGGGAGCGCTCGGGAATGCCGCCGATGCCTGGCTCGACCGATTGCACGGTGCCTTCGACGGCCACCCACTCGGCGCGGTGGCGCCCTTGCAGCACTTCCTGCAGGCTGGCCTGGGCGGGCGGCGGCAGGGGGCCGTGACCGGTGATGCGGAGGTGCTCGATCTCGACGTCGGTGAGGAAGTTCCCGCCAACCGTGTGGCCCTGAAGCTCCATCCGGTCGCCCGGAAGGGGCGCCACTCCCGCCGGCAGGTTGCGCGCGTAAATGCCGCCCGTGGGATCCTGCAGGAAGAAAAAAGGTCCCACCAGGGATGGTTCGGTGACGATGCCCCGCAAGGAGACAGGGTAGCCCTTGGGCGCCTCGTCGGAACGCAGGCGGCGGATTTCGGCCACCGTCTGCAGCAGCGGCAGGCCGCGCGCTCCGGCAGGTTCGGGAGCGATGGGCTCATCCAGTTGGACATCCTGCCATGCCCCCACCCAGACCTCGGTGCGGAGCCCTTCGCCGGTGGCCTCGCGGCCGGTGCGCAGCACGCCGGCGAATCGCACCCTGTGGCCCACCCATCGCGGAGCGATGTCCTGCGCTTCGCCAAAACTGGTCGCCGGCAGCGTCCCGGCGGGAGTTTCCACTTCGATGACCACCCTCCCGGCGCGATTCAACCGCCGGCTGCGCTGGATGCCGGCCACGGCCACCCGGCGGTAATCCAGCGCGCCGGAACGGATGCCGGAGGCGGAAAGCGGCTGGGGCGGAGGCAGTCCGACCGCGCTCTCCAGTACCTTCAGGCTGGCGCCCAGGACCAGCGGCCGCAGATCGCCGCGCCCCGTGATCCCGCTGAGCGAGATGCGGTAGCCAACCTGCAACGGAGGAATCGGGTTGCCAAAGTCGACCCGGACGCCGGCCTGGCCGTCGTCGATCACCATGACACGGCCGCGGCTGTCCACAAAAGTGACGCGGCCCGTGAGCGACACCGGGTAGCCCCGCGCGGCTTGAGCCTGGCTGAGCCGGCCGACGGCCGAGACGCTGGTGAGGGGCTGAGACGGCGCTCGCCGGTCGCAAGACGCCGGCAGAAGCACCAGGATCGAGCAGACGAATCCAGCCACGCCCGCCTTGCGCATTCCAGCCATGGCTCACCCCTAGGTCGTAGACCACATTCTACGCCAATATTCGAGGGCGTGTGCCCTGGCGAGGACAATTGGGCCGGGTTCCGTGGTGCCAGCGGGCGGCGCGTGTGCCATGTCCTTCGGCTTCGTATCGCCCGCTCGTAAGCCTCTCTTTTCAGCCCGCTCGATTGTTGCTATCCTTCGCTTGCGACCATTCGCCCCGGATACCGATGCCGAAGAAACTCCTCCCTACCGCCGGCCAACCGCCCGTCGAACTGATCGAGCGTCGAATCTACCTCATCCGCGGCCAGAAGGTCATGCTTGACAGCGACCTGGCTGGCCTGTACCAGGTGGAAACCTCCAACCTCAACAAAGCGGTGAAACGCAATGCCAGCCGATTCCCCGCGGACTTCATGTTCCAGCTCACTGATGAGGAAGCCGGGTCTTTGAGATTCCAATCTGGAATGTCAAAGTTTGGCGGCCGGGGCGGCCGGCGCTACCTGCCATATGCCTTCACCGAACTGGGCGTGGTCATGCTCTCTTCGGTGCTCAATAGCGACCGAGCCGTGCAGTGGTGGTTGAGGAAATCGATAATCCCGTCACTGCCACGATGCCGGCCGCGTGAGGATAAATCCCGATGCCGCCGTGACTGTTTCCGGCAAGAGGCTTTTCGCGATCGCCGCGCGGCCGATCTGAAAGTGGGCGCTGGCGGCTTTGCACAGATTTGCGGAGAACCGGCCGGGCGGACAGGCGACCACGACACGCTTCTCGGGGAACAACTTCTGTACGGCGGCCACAGGCGCAACCAGGTCGCTGTCGGCCGAGATAAGGAACGCCGTGTCAAACCGGTCCTGGAAGGCGTCCTGCATGAGCTCGACGGCGATGTTCACGTCGGTCATCTTCTCGTTTGGGATCTGATGGATATGGGCGCAGTTCCGGCACTTGAACGGGTTGAGCTGGTAACGCCCGCAGAGGATGGAGAGGTCGGGAAGGGTCTGTAAGGCGTCCAGGTAGATGCTTTGCCGCTTCACTTTGTCTGGCGGCGAACCGACGCGGGCGGTGAAATACTTGGTGTGGGCGAGGGTCTGGCCGGGCTGCAAGAGATTAGTGGCGAGGGACTGCACGTTGAGCCAAAGGTAGCGCTCCCAAGCCTGGGATTTCAGGCCGAAATACAGGTTGAAACCATCAATGTAGGCTATAACCCTTGCCATGTGAATAGTTTACAACACCTTGACTTATTTCCCTGGAGGGCCTATGCTCATAGGTGAACAGCTCCAACGATAGCATCGTTGGCCCGACGACCCGGCCACAAGCCGGGCCGTTTCTTTTATGAGCTGTGTTTTGGCCGGCTCATCCGCATTCGCAAAAACGAAGAAGCCGGGCAACTCCTCGACGCGTCGTCAACCGTTGGCCTTCGCGATCACGCCCTCATCCCCCTCATGGTCTACACGTTCGCGCGCGTGGGCGCCGCGAAGGGGATGGATGTCGAGGATTGGTACTTCCAGGGCCAGCGCTGGCGGGTGCGGCTGCACGAGAAGGGCGGCAAGCGCCACGAGATGCCGGCGCACCACAACCCCGAAGAATACCTGGCGGCCTACATCGACGCCGCCGGTATCGCCTGCGAGGAAGGCACTCCCCTCTTCCGCACGGCAGAGGGCAGGACGCAGCAGTTCACCGAACGGCGAGTCACCCAGCCGGAGGTCTACCTCATGATCTGGCGGCGCGCCGCGGGCATCAAGGCCCCGATCGGCTGCCACACGTTCCGTGCAACCGGAATTACCGCGTACCTGAAAGGCGGCGGGCGCATCGAAGTCGCGCAGCAGATGGCCGCGCACGAGTCGGCGCGGACCACGGGCCTCTACGGCCGACGCGGCGACGAGGTTTCGCTCGATGAGGTCGAGCAGATTTTGATTTGATACCTTCCCTCCACCCGAAGTCGCCCTCGCCTTGTGACCGATAGCAGATTTTGTCAGACATAAGCAACTATTTCAGAGGAGCAAGGAATGGAACCGTTCGGCTCAACCCCTCAGTTCTACGCTCCACTGCCCCCGCCGACGCTTCCCTACGCTAGTTCGGGCTCACCCGGCTTGCCGCCTCGCCGAGCGCGCCAAGCGATCGGCGACGACTTCCTCTAAGGAAGATCCACTGTGAACTGTCTGTAAAACATCATCCCGGGGCTCGTGGAGACGACCGGTACGGAAATGTGATAGCCGGACCACTGCTGTTTCCCGGACGAAGACCACGCAGCTATCAAGGGCAGCACACGGTCACCGATATTGGCAAGCTCCAGTTTTGCCCAACCGTTTGCGTCCGTCGTGGCTGTCTGGCCATTAATCGAAACAGTAACGTTGGAAACGCCCTTTGGGCTAGGCTTCTCTCTCTGGCAAACTATGAAGACGGTGGCGAAGGGCGCACCCTCGTCAATCTCGCGGAGCCCCGCAGAAACCGTAGAAACCACCCAATCCTTGTCGACAAATATGCGGGGGTCTTTATCGTTGAGTGTCAGCCCAGCGTTGCAGAGAACGTCGCCGTCTTTGTCGAGGACCTCCGTAAAGGCGAAGGCGTTTACACCTGATTCGCTGAAGTCGAGAAGCGTGTTTCGCAAATTGCCGCCGCCTGCGAATACGACGTCGCCGACTCCCCTAGCGATTCCGGCTTCAATGCGAACGGCGGCCCCCACTTCCTGAAATACGGGAGCGAACAGCGGAATTCCGTTGACCTTCAAGCCTTTTTCGACCTTAACTGTGCGCGCTGGATTTACCCTCCTCCTTTCCTGGGCGGCTTCGGCAATTCTCTGCTTGTCCTTCGCCGCCATCCGCTCGTGCGTTAGAATTTCTTCCGAAGGGCCCTTATGGCACCCCCCAAAGCCCGAAAACAACGATCACAAGCACTCCAGAAACGGCGGGTGCCGTTACCTTCCTCGATGATGGGTCAACTCGCGGGTTCATCGCTGTCGCTGCTTTGTACATGCCGTTTGCCGCAAATGGCCATGATTCGTCGCTTGCGTATGGCTGACGACGCAGCCGGAACTGCGGCTGGACCTGGCCGGTGAGCGAACCGAAGAAGTGGCTCCAAGACCTCATCCAAGACCTCATGCGTCAGACTGGCTGCTCTAGTCAGCTATAATATCGCGCCTGCCGCTGCTCCGCACGTTCGTCCAATGATTTCATGCCGTGTGTCAACGACGGCCCTCGCAATCCCCGTTTTTCACCGCTAACCCAGCTTCCGATAATCCGGCGCTATGTAACCCTTTTGGGGCTGCTGGGCCGCCCGTCCGGCTAGCGCAGTTCCGAGAGAGACGGAGCTTCGCTGGCCTCATCCGGCATGATTCTCTCCGCCGGCTGATACCGGCCATCGGACAGATGAAGCGAGCGCACGAAGCGACGGTTCCTGGATGTATCGCCCTGCGCGCTGCGCACGATCTGAACGGCGGCTCTACGCCGCCGGAGGCGGCAGGAACGGGCGGCCCAACCCATATTGAACCAGTGAACGCCGAAGATGGCAAAGCGGCACCCAAAGCCGCCGCTACCAGACCATTCCCGCGCCCCGGAAAATCGTTCCTAGAGCCCCGTATCGCGCAGCTTTCAGGCGGCGTTCATGCTGGCGTCGTCGGACTTCCGGGCACCCGTGAGATCAACACCTCGATGGCGAGGTCGTCGAACGCCACGAAGAGATACGCGCGGCGGGATGCGGCCGGGATGAAGGGCTCCAGGTCGCCGGCCAGGCTCGCCGCCTGCGAGCGGGTTTTGGTCACGGTCGCCAGATGGAAGAACCGCATGCCGGAGTACTTCCGCTCACAGAGCTTCTGCTGGAAACAGTTGACGTACGCGCCGATCTTAACGGCCATGCGGCTGTGCGCCATCGTTGAGCGGCCCGCTTCGGGAAAACAGTGGAGTCTGCTCTTCCCTCCCGGGCCTTCGGTGTGCCTCACCGCGAACCAGGAGACGGGACGGATGGGCGCCATCCCTCCCCCGTTAACTCAATCCTGATATTTTCCTTACGACTTCCTAATGCTCCGCCGTCTATCCTGTTTTCGGGGAGACGGGAATGCAGGCTTCCGGAAAGCTACGCATCGATCCTAAAAACCTCGAAACCGGCGGCGCCGGCGCGGAGATCGAGATCGTTGTGCCGTACACCGAGCGGGCGCTGACGGAAGCGGTCCTCAAGCGCGCCACGGTGCTCGCCGCCGGGCTCAAGGCCGCCATACGCCTGGTGGCCGTCCACGCCATACCATATCCCCAGCCGTTCCACTGCCCCACGGCGCTCCACGCCCACCTGGTCGAGCAGTTGGTCGATCTGGCCAGCCGGTGCCCGTTGTCGGTGGACCCTCAGGTGGTGCTGGCGCGGTACCGCGACGACGGCTTCCGCCACGTTCTGAAGCCCGCTTCCATCGTGCTGGTCGGCGCCCGCAAGCGCTTCTGGCCCACCCGCGAGGAGAAACTGGCGCGCTCCCTGGCGCGCGACGGGCACCAGGTGGCGCTGCTCTATCTGGAGTAATAGGTGAACTTATGTCGAATCTGCCGTTCGTGATGGTATCCCTGGCCGGAATTATTCGAAAGCGCGGGCTCCTGGCGCCGCCGGCGGGCCCCGGCATGGAGGCGCGGAATGCTTGACTTGCTGTACATCTTGACCGGGATTGCGGGCTTCGTGGTGCTGTGGGCCATCGCCAAGGCTTGCGACCGGCTCTGAGGAATACTCTATGGACTACCTGATTGCAGGGATCACCGCCGTACTTTTGCTTGTGTATCTGACGTGGGCGTTGCTTCGCCCGGAGAGGTTCTGAGGGCTCTATGACAGGCATGGGAATACTCCAGATCGCCATCTACTTCGGCATCGTTGTGGCGATCACCAAGCCGGTGGGATGGTTCATGGCCAAGGTGTTCCAGGGCGAGCGCACGTTTCTGCATCCCGTGATCCGCCCGCTGGAGCGGCTGGTCTACAGGCTGTGTGGAATCCAGGAGAACGCGGAGCAGCGCTGGACTCTCTACGCGGGCAGCATGCTGGCGTTCAGCATCTTCTGCTTTCTGTTCGTCTACGCGCTGCAGCGGCTGCAAGGCATCCTGCCGTTCAACCCCCAGGGTTTCGGCGGGAAGTTGATCTCGCCGGACCTGGCCTACAACACCGCCGTCAGCTTCCTCACCAATACCAACTGGCAGGCGTACACCCCCGAGACGACCGTGAGCTACCTGGTGCAGATGGCCGCCCTCACCGTGCAGAATTTCGCTTCCGCCGCGGTCGGCATCGCCGCCGCGGTGGCCATCATTCGCGGATTCGCGCGGCATGAGGTCTCCAGCATCGGGAACTTCTGGGTCGATCTCACCCGGAGCACACTCTACATCCTCCTGCCGCTCTCCGTCGTCGCGGCGCTGTTGTTCTGCTCCCAGGGCGCCATTCAGAATCTGCATCCGTACACCGTCGTCAAGACCGTGGAAGGCGCCGCGCAGACCGTTCCGCAGGGGCCGGTGGCTTCTCAAGAAGCGATCAAGATGCTGGGGACCAACGGCGGCGGCTTCTTCAACGCCAACTCGGCGCACCCTTACGAGAATCCAACTCCCTTCACCAATCTGATTCAGGTCATACTCATATTCCTGATTCCGGCCGGCCTCACCTACACGTTCGGCCACATGGTGGGCGACACGCGGCAAGGCTGGGCGATCTTCGCGGCCATGGCCGCGATGTTCCTGATCGGCGTGTTCGTCTGCTACGGCTATGAGCAGGCCGGCAACCCTATCCTGGCGAAGCTGGGTCTCCAGCCCGCCGCCACGGACACGCAGGCGGGCGGCAACATGGAAGGCAAGGAGACGCGCTTCGGCATCGCCATGTCGGCCTTGTTCGCGACCGTCACCACCGATGCGAGCTGCGGCGCGGTGATCGCGTCTCACGACGCGCTGACTCCTCTCGGCGGCCTGGTTCCCATGTTCAACCTGCAGACCGACGAAGTCATTTTCGGGGGCGTGGGGTCCGGCCTTTACGGGATGCTGCTCTACGCCATCGTGGCCGTTTTTATCGCCGGCCTCATGGTGGGCCGTACGCCGGAGTACTTAGGAAAGAAGATCCAACAAAAGGAAGTCAAAATGGCGATGCTGCCGATCCTGGCGACATCCTTCCTGATCCTGGTGCTGGCCGGCGCCAGCTCCATCGCTCAATTCCCCAAGAACGGCTACTGGAATCCGCCCGGCCCGGCCACCGCCAATCTGGGCAATAGCGGCCCTCACGGCTTCAGCGAGATCCTGTACACCTACTCGAGCGCTTCCGAGAACAACGGCAGCGCCTTCGCGGGAATCAACGCCAACACCCCCTGGTACAACCTCACCACCGGCCAGGCCATGGTGTTCGGGCGCTTCATGTTCATCCTGCCGCTGCTGGCCATAGCGGGCACGCTGGCCGCCAAGAAAAAGGTCCCGGCCTCGATCGGGACATTCCCCACGCACGGCCCGCTGTTCGTGGGGCTGCTGGTGGCCACCGTGATCGTGATCGGCGCCCTGACTTTCTTCCCGGCGCTGGCGCTCGGCCCGATCGTGGAGCACTTCCTCATGCACCAGGGCAAGCTCTTTTCGCTGCTGCTTTTCATTGGGAGCTAGGCGACGATGACGACAACCATGAATCCTCCTGTAGCTGAAGACGCGGGCACCCTCATCCCGACCAAGCTGGCGCGCGCGCGTCCCCTGTTCGATCCCCAGCTTCTGCGGCGCGCCATCCGGGATTCGTTCTTCAAGCTGAATCCCGTCACGCTGATGAAGAACCCGGTCATCTTCGTGGTGGAAGTCGGCGCGGCGCTGACCACCGGGTTCCTGATCCGGGATCTTTTCACCGGCGCGCACAACCTGGGATTCGAGCTGCAGATCGACTTGTGGCTCTGGTTCACGGTGTTGTTCGCCACCTTCGCCGAGGCGATGGCCGAAGCCCGCGGCAAGGCCCAGGCCGACACGCTGCGGAAGACCAAGACCGAGACCACCGCCAACCGCCAGGTCAACGGAAAGTACGAGACCATCGCGGCCTCCCAACTGCGCTCGGGCGATGTGGTGGTGGTGGCCGCCGGCGAGACCATCCCCGGCGACGGCGACGTCGTCGAAGGCATCGCCAGCGTGGACGAATCGGCCATCACCGGCGAGAGCGCGCCGGTCATCCGCGAATCCGGCGGCGACCGCAGCGCCGTCACCGGGGGCACCAAGGTGCTGTCGGACCGGATCAAGGTGCGGATCACCTCCAATCCCGGCGAGACGTTTCTCGACCGCATGATCGCGCTGGTGGAAGGCGCCTCGCGCCAGAAGACGCCCAACGAGATCGCGCTCAACATTCTGATCGCCGGCCTGACCATCATCTTTCTGTTCGCCGTGGCCACCCTGGTGCCGTACGCCATTTACAGCGTGGCCTCGGCCGGGGCGGGCACCGTGCCGAGCATCCCCGTGTATGTCGCCCTGCTGGTCTGCCTGATTCCCACTACCATCGGCGGCCTGCTCTCGGCCATCGGCATCGCCGGCATGGACCGCGTCATGCAGCACAACGTCCTGGCCATGAGCGGCAAGGCCGTCGAAGCCGCCGGCGACGTCAACACGCTGCTGCTCGACAAGACCGGAACCATCACCCTCGGCAACCGCCAGGCGGTCGAGTTCATTCCCCTGACGGGGGTGGCCGAGGAAGAAATCGCCGACGCCGCGCAGCTTTCCAGCCTGGCCGACGAAACGCCCGAGGGCCGCTCCATCGTGGTGCTCGCCAAGCAGCGCTACAACATGCGCGGCCGCGAGGTGGCCGAGCACGAGGCGCACTTCATTCCCTTCACGGCCCAGACCCGCATGAGCGGCGTGGATATCGACGGCCGCCAGATCCGCAAGGGCGCCACCGAATCGGTGGTGGATTTCGTGCACGAAAACGGCGGCGCCGTTCCCACCGAGCTGGTGGACATCACCGACCGCATCTCGCGCTCCGGCGGAACTCCCCTGGTGGTGGCCGACCGCGACCGCTGCCTGGGCGTGATTCACCTCAAGGACGTGGTCAAGGGCGGCATGCGCGAGCGCTTCCAGCAGCTCCGCGCCATGGGCATCCGCACCATCATGATTACCGGCGACAACCCGCTCACCGCCGCCGCCATCGCCGCCGAGGCCGGCACCGACGACTTCCTCGCCCAGGCCACCCCGCGCGACAAAATGGACCTCATCAAGAAGGAACAGGCCGGAGGACGCCTGGTCGCCATGACCGGCGACGGCACCAACGACGCGCCCGCCCTCGCCCAGGCGGATGTCGGCCTGGCCATGAACACCGGCACCATGGCCGCCAAGGAAGCCGGCAACATGGTGGACCTGGACAGCAATCCCACCAAGCTCATCGAGGTGGTGGCCATCGGCAAACAACTGCTCATCACCCGCGGCGCGCTGACCACTTTCTCCATCATGAACGACGTCTCCAAGTACTTCGCCATCATCCCGGCCATGTTCATGGCGACCTACCCGGCCCTCGCCAAGCTGAACATCATGCAACTGCGCACCCCGCAGAGCGCCGTGCTGGCGGCGGTGATCTTCAACGCGGTGATCATCGTGGCGCTGGTGCCGCTGGCCTTGCGCGGCGTCAAGTACAGGCCGCAGAGCGCGGCCGGAATGCTGCGGCGCAACCTGTTGATCTACGGCGTGGGCGGTTTCATCGCGCCGTTTCCGTTCATCTGGCTGATCGACCGGATACTTGGCTGGCTGAGATTGGCTTAAGGAGAGACTTATGCTGCACCAGTTGTTTCGCGGCTTCAAGATGATGCTCGTTCTGACGGTGTTGACCGGCCTGGCTTACCCGCTGGCGGTCACGGGACTGTGCCAGGTCTTCTTTCGCCACCAGGCCGACGGCAGCCTGATCGCCGCCGGCGGCAAGACGGTGGGCTCGGAACTGATCGGCCAATCGTTCACCAAGCCCGAGTATTTCCACGGCCGCCCGTCCGCCGCCGGCGATCAGGGCTACGACGGCCTGTCGTCCGGGGCCGCAAATCTCGGCCCCACCAGCCAGAAACTGGCGGACCGCGTCCGCGCCGACGCGAAGAAATTCCGCGCCGAGAACCCGTCTTTCACCGGGCCGCTGCCGGCCGACCTGATCACCACGTCGGGCAGCGGGCTCGATCCCGACATCTCTCCCGCCTCGGCCGAAGCGCAGGTGGCCCGCGTGGCCGCCGCGCGTGGCGTGACGGCCGCAGCCGTGCGGCAACTGGTGGCCGCCAACACCGCCGGGCGCCAGTTCGGCATTCTCGGCGAGCCCCGCGTCAACGTGCTGAAGCTGAACCTGGCGCTCGATACCGCCGCGCCCGTCCGCAAGTGAAAGAGCTGCGCGAAGGTCCCCGGGTTTTCGCCCCGACCGAGGACTTTCGCGGCGCCGGATGCCCTCTGCGGGAGTCCCGGCAACCAAAGGCGCCCACCGGAGCGCGCTCTGCCGCATCGGCCTGCGCGGAGCCCATGCGGCGTACGCCACGCTTTCCACGGCGCTCTCCATGCTCTCGCTGAGCGATCGGTACGCGGAGACTGCGGGAGACGCCGCGCCGAGACTGGCGGCGATGCTCCGCGCCTGCCCGCTCTACCCGAAATGGCTCCCGCCGGTTGGCCGCCGGCTTTTCCAGCTTGAACGGCGCGGAGCGTCTCCGGCGCTCCTGTAGGGATAGCCGGACGACCGGCAGGAATCCGCCACTTCCGTTGGAACCAATCCGCCGGATTGTGCGATCTATAGTAGTGATGCGAATTCTTGCCTTTGCCCTGATTGTCTCCGGAAGCGCCTGGGGCGCCGCCAGGCAGCCCATGAACTCCGGCCCGGTGGCCTTTGAACCCAACCGCGGACAGGACGCCACGGGCGCCGATTTCGTGGCTTACGGCGACGGCTTCGCCTTGTCTTTGCGGCCGGGCCGCGCCGACCTGGTGGCGCAGGGCGCGCGCCTTTCGACCGTGCTGGCCGGCGCGCGGAAGCCGGCCCCAGGCGTCGGCGAATCCCCGCTCCCCGGCGTGGTGAACTACTTCAGCCTCGGCGATCGCTCCCGCCCGATCGCCGGCATCCCCAGGTACGGACGCGTCCGCTACCGCGCCGTCTATCCCGGCGTGGACCTGGTTTACTACGGGAACTCGGGCAAGCTGGAATGCGACTTCACGGTCGCGCCCGGCGCCGATCCCGGCTCGATCCGCCTGCGCTACCAGGGGGCGCGCGGCTTGCGCGTGAACGCCGATGGCGACCTGATCGTGGACACGGACGGCGGCGCGCTCCGCCAGCACGGTCCGGTGGTCTACCAGGATATCGATGGCGCGCGGCGCGAGATCGCCGGGCATTACCGGCTTCAGGGCCGGACCGTTACGTTTGCGTTAGCGGCATACGACCGCGGGCGGCCGCTGGTTATCGATCCGGTGTTGTCGTGGTCGACGTTTGTGGCCTACACCGGCTCGCCGGGAGGTTCCCAGGGCGAAGGCGTGGCCTCGGACTCGGCGGGCAACGTCTATATGATCGGCTCGACCGCCAACCTGATCGGCGGTATCGATGTTCTGGTTTGCAAGTTCAACTCCGCCGGCGCCAACGTTTTCACCAGCCACTTTGGGACCGGAAGCGAGTATTATGGCGCTTACGGCCACGCCCTGGCCGTGGATCCCGCCGGGAACATCTATTTCGGCGGCGAAGTCCTCGAAACTGGGGTGATAGAGACGGCCCTGATCGGTAAGTTCGACACCAACGGAAACCTGCTCTTTTCGGGATATCCAAACCAATACAGCTCCAACTACGGCCTGCAGGCCGGCGGCGATGCCGTGTACGCGATGGGGCTGGATTCGAGCGGCAATTTCTATGCCGCCGGCGCCACCACGTCTCCCTACTACCCGGCCAGTACCGGGGCGGCCCAAACCGCGCTGGCGGGCGCGGAGAACGGCTTCGTGGAGAAATTCAATTCGAGCGGGTCGCCGCAAAACGGCACGTTCCTCGGGGGCAAGGGGAGCGATGGTATCTACGCCATTGCCGTGGACTCCTCGGGCGACGTTTTCGTCACCGGCAGCGCCACGTCCACTAACTTCCCCGTCACCAGCGGCGCGTTTCAGACGAGCAACGGCTCGAGCGGCGGCACGGCCTTCGTCACCAAGCTGTCTCCCACGCTCTCCATGGTGTACTCCACTTACCTGGGCGGCAGCGGGACCGACGCCGGACTCGGCATCGCCATCGATCCCAGCGGTGCGGCTTACATCACCGGAGAAACCAGCTCAACTAACTTCCCGACGCTGGGCGCCGTTCAAAGCACCTTCGGCGGGGGCGCGGGCGATATCTTCCTGACTAAGCTCAATGGCAACGGACAGACGCTGGCTTACTCCACTTACCTGGGAGGGTCGGGGGAAGATTACGGATCGGCGGTGGCCGTGGACGCGGGACTTAACGCGTACGTCACCGGTGGAACCACGTCCATGAATTTCCCGGTGCTGAACGCGTTTCAAACATCCAATCAGGGCACGACCAACGCCATCGTGGCGGCGGTGGACGCCACCGGCGGCACGCTGCTGTTCTCCAGCTACCTGGGCGGCAACGGCAGTCCCGGCAGCGGCGGCGATTATGCGAACGCGGTGTCCGCAAGCTGCTCCGCCGGGCTGGTGGTGACCGGCGCTACGGCTTCCGCCAACTTTCCCGTCTCGAGCGGGGCGTCCCTGGGCACATTTCCCGGCGGCACCAGTTCCAACGCCTTTCTGACCGGCATCGCCGGCGGCCCCGGCATGCCCACCATCGCTTCGGGCGGGGTGCTTGGCTCCTGGGCGCCGGCCGCCGGGCCCGTGGCGCCCGGTTCGCTGCTCACCATTTACGGCAGCGGATTTGCCGTGGTCGGGAACCAGCCCCAAAACCTGCCGCTGCCCACCACCGCCGCCGGCGTCACCGTGAACATCGACAGCATTCCGGCGCCCATTCTGTATGCCGGCCCCGGCCAGATAAACGTCCAGGTGCCTTACCAGGTTTCGCCCGGCGCAGGCGTGGTGACGGTGAACAACGCCTGCGGCGCCAGCGCGCCGGTGATTTTCCCGGTGGCTGTTGCAGCCCCGTACGTTCTGCAAAGCGGCGCCGGCGCGGTGGCGTTCAACCAGGACGGCAGCCTGAACTCGTCCGCCAACCCCGCCCCGTCGGGCAGCTACATTACCGTCTTCCTGACTGGCATCGGCCCGGTGAGCCCGGCGGTGGCGACCGGCGCGGGAGCGTCCGGGACGCAGCTCTCCTCGGCCACGCTGCCTCACAGCGCCACCATCGGCGGCTGGAATTCCTCGGTCTACTTCCTGGGGCTGACCCCAGGCACTGCGGGTGTGGCGCAGGCCGACCTGCAGGTGCCCAGCCTGACGCCAGGCGCATACGCCGTGGTCGTGACGGTGGGCGGCGTGGCTAGCAACGGGCCGGTGGTCTACACCAAATAGCCCTTGCTCTACGCGCCCAGCGTCTCCACGATGGTTTCAATATCGGCCGCTCGGACGTTGATTCCCTGCGACATGCCGGCCGGCGTGGGGCGCTCGTCGAAAGCCTGAAACAGGGCCATCTTGGCGATGGCGTAGCGCTCGGTCGAGGAAAGCTGCCGCGAGTGCGCTTCTTCCCACGCGCGGATGGCCGCGCCGGGCACGCGAACGGCGGTGTCCCCGTCCCGGCCGCCGGCGGCGACGCGAAAAACATATTCCACCCCGCCGCTTGCGCCCGCCCGAAACGGCCGGTGGCCTTCGTAATAATACCGGTACACATAGCCGGTTTGTGCCGAATAGGTCTTCGTCCGGCGTATGGCGGGAGCGCCAGTGAGTGGCGCGGCCTTGTGGCTGAACCAGTTACCTAACCCCACCTTACCCCCTCGTTTTTGCCTTATGTAAACTAGCCGTTTGAGGCTATTGACAAGCATATCAGTCCGGCGCAAACTGTATTTGGAATCGAACCGGTATCGGTTCCGGGTTGTGTTGAGCCGGTCCGGAAAGGCCGGCGGGAGGTGGAGTATAGAACCGGGCAGCGATGAGGGCGGCCTCATCCGCGGCGCGTGAACAGGCAGTACGGAAGTGCCAACCGGCCGGATCCAGAACGCCCCGGAGGTTTCGGGGATCGCGCGAAAAGCGCAAACTGAACGGCTGGGGCGGGGATTTCCGGGTTCACGTGGGGCGGATGGCCGCCCTGATCTTTTTCCGCTCCATTTTTCCTGGTCCCCCCATGCGCGGCGGCGCGTCCCCACGTTTTCTATTCCATTTTTTTAGCGGGGTTGTAACCCACTGTGGTGTAAACTGAGATGTGCCGTTCCGTTTATGACATCGGGTCTATCGCAGGAGATCGTCAGCGCCCATAGCCCCGATTCCGACGATGCGTTCATGTTCTATGGACTCGCGACGAAGAAGGTGCGTTCGCCGCGCGTGTCCTTCCACCATGTGCTGGCGGACATCGAGACCCTCAATCGCCAGGCCATGCAAGGCCTGTATGAACTGAGCGCCATTTCCTATCACGCCTACCCCTACGTGGCCGACAAGTACGTGTTGATGGCCGCCGGTTCCAGCGTGGGCGACGGCTACGGCCCCATGATCGTCTCCACACGGCCCATGGAACCGCAGGAACTCAAGGGCAAACGCATCGCCATTCCGGGCACCCTGACCACCGCCTACCTGGCGTGCCGCCTGTTCCAGCCCGATTTTGAGCCGGTGGTGACGCCCTTCGACAAGATCACCGAGGCGGTGCGCGAGCACGCCGTGGATGCGGGGCTGATCATTCACGAAGCGCAATTGACGTTCGACCGCGAGGGATTTCACCGCATCCTGGACCTGGGCCGCTGGTTCAAGTCGGTCTACGGATTGCCCCTGCCGCTGGGCGGCAACGTGCTGCGCCGCACGCTCGATCCCGAGATCCGCGGGGTGTGCTGCCGCCTGATGCGCGAGAGCATTCAGTACGCCCTGGACAACCCTTCCGAAGCCCTGGAATACGCCATGCAGTTCGCGCGCGACATGGAACCGCGCCTGGCCGAAAAGTTCGTGGGGATGTACGTGAATCACTACACCCTGGATGCCGGCGAGGTGATTCCCAAGGCCGCCCAAAAGCTGCTCGACCTGGGCTATGAAGCGGGCATAATCCCCAAAAAAGTGGAAGTGGAATTCGCCCGCTGAAGCCGCGCGCCCCTGGCCGGTTGGATCAACTTGATCCAATCCAGGCTTGTATCTTACTGAAAACAAACGGGCTGCCTCGGTGAAACTGGATCAACATGATCCAATGCGCCGTAAAGCCGATATCCTATTAGGTTCATGCCCGAGGGTTCCAGCCTCTATTGCGACGTCAGCCTGCCGGTTCCCATGGACCAGCCATTCACCTACGCCCTGCCGGAAACGCTGCGCCACCGGGTGAAGCCGGGATGCCGCCTGGTGGTGCCGTTCGGGCCGCGCAAAATGACCGGGCTGATCCTTCGCTGCCACGACGAGAAGCCCGCCATGGCGACCCGCGAAGCGCTGCGGCTGATCGACAAGGAAGCCGTGCTGAGCGCCGAACTGATCGCGTTGGGCCGCTGGATCGCAGGCTACTACTGCGCCCCGCTGGGCGAGGTGCTGCGCGGGATGCTGCCGCTGGCGGCCGATATCCGGCGCGGGAAAATCTGGTCGCTGACCGATTCCGGCCGCGACGCCGCCCGCCAGTTGCTGCTGGATTCCGCGCCCGGCGATCCGGTGGCCGAAGTGCTGCGGCTTCTGGAGCGGCGGCCACTCTCGGCCGCCTGGCTGGCCAGGGCCCTGCCGCTGGCCGATAAGGCGGTGCGATCGCTGGAACGCAAGGGCTTCATCGCCGCCGAGCAGGTACAGACCGAACGCGATCCGCTGCGCGCGCCCGCCGAGCGGCTGCGGGTGGAACTGGCCGGGGACGCCGCGGGCCACAAGCTGAACAAGCCGGAGCGCGAGTTGCGGGCGTTTCTGGAACTGCATCCCGGCTCGCACAACCTGAGGGACCTGGAGAGCACGGTCAAGGGCTCCGGCCCGGCGGCCCGCTCGCTGGCGCGCAAGGGACTGGTGACGCTGCGGCCCGAAACCATGCCGCCGTCGAGCGCGCCGGTGCGCGCACGGCACACCCTCAACGACGCCCAGCAGGCCGCCTTCGAACCCATCCGCGCGGCCGTCGCGGCGCGCCGGTTCCACGCCTTCCTGCTGCACGGCGTGACCGGCAGCGGCAAGACGGAAGTTTACCTGACGGCCATCGAAGCCGTTCTCGCCTGCGGCCGCGGCGCGCTGCTGCTGGTTCCCGAGATCGCCCTCACGCCCGCCGTGGCGGGCCAGTTCTTCGCGCGCTTCGGCGACCGCGTGGCCATTCTGCACAGCGCCTTCACGGACGTGGAGCGCTCCGAACAGTGGCGGCGGATTCAATCCGGCGCCGCCTCGGTGGTGGTGGGGACGCGTTCGGGGGTGTTCGCGCCGGTGCGCGACCTCGGCCTGATCGTGGTGGACGAGGAGCACGACGGCAGCTACAAGCAGGAAGAAACGCCGCGCTACAACGGCCGGGACGTGGCCCTGGTGCGGGCTGCTGCCGCCGGCGCCGTGGTGGTGCTGGGGTCGGCCACTCCCAGCCTCGAGAGCCGCTACAACGCCGAGCGCGCCAAGTACACGCTCCTGGAATTGCCCGGCCGCATCGAGGAGCGGCCCATGCCGGCGGTGGAACTGATCGACATGCGCTCCGAGTTCCTGGAGACGCGCCAGCAGGCCACCTTCTCGCGCAAGCTGGTGGAGGCCATCGGCGCGCGCATCGAAAACGGCGAGCAGACCATCGTGCTGCTCAACCGGCGCGGGTTCTCCAGCTTCGTGGCGTGCCGCGCCTGCGGCGAACGCGTCCAGTGCGTCAACTGCTCGATCGCCCTGACCTTCCACAAGCGCGACCGGCGCCTGCTGTGCCACTACTGTGGCTACGCCGAGAAGGTGCCCACCCTGTGCCCCAAGTGCCAGAGCGAGCACATCTATTTTCTGGGCGTGGGATCGGAAAAGGTGGAAGAGGAGCTGCACCGCGCCTTTCCGGCGGCGCGCATCGCGCGGCTGGACCGCGACACGGTCACCGGCAAGCGGCAATACGAGACCATCCTGCAGGATTTCCGCGAAGGCCACTTCGACATCCTGGTGGGGACGCAGATGATCGCCAAGGGCCACGACATCCCCAACGTCACGCTGGTGGGCGTGATTTCGGCCGACACGGGACTGGGCATGCCGGATTTCCGCGCCGCCGAGCGGACCTTCCAGCTTTTGACCCAGGTGGCCGGCCGCGCCGGCCGCGGCAACGTGCCGGGGATCGTGCTGGTGCAGACCATCAACCCCGATCATTACGCCGTGCGCATGGCCGCCACGCACGATTACGCGGCCTTTTACGAGAAGGAGCTGAACTTCCGGCGCATGATGCACTACCCGCCGTTCACCGCCATGGCCAACCTGCTGGTGCGCAGCGAGAAGCAGGAGATGGCCATGCGCATGAGCGCCGAGCTGGGCCACCTGCTGACGCCGCCGCCCGAGAGACTACGCGTGATGGGTCCGGCCGAAGCGCCGGTGGCGCGCTTGAAGAACGAGTATCGCTACCAGTTCCTGATCAAGGCCGCCAGCCGCAAGGCGCTCAACGAGCTGCTGCAACGCGCGCGCGCCTACGCCATCGAGCACAAATGGGGCCCCACGGCGCTGGTGATCGACGTGGATCCGCTGACGCTGATGTGAGGTGGCAGCAAGCCCATTCGCGCCGCGCAGTGCTAGACTGCCGTAAGCAGAGAGGACACCCCGTATGACGATCTCCGGTAAGCGGTCGGAACGGCGGTTTGAATCGAGTTGGCGCATAGCCGGACTCCTGTACCTGGCCGGCGGCGGCGGGCTACTCTGGTACCTCCGCACCCGGTACTTCCAGCGGTTCGCGCTGGATATCGGCACTGAGCTCGCCATTGTCGCCGTTTTTCTCGCTCTGGGGGCGGTCTTCGTTGGATTCATGATCTGGTTCGACGTGGAGCAGGTTGTGGAATTCACCTGTGACGAAAGCTCGTTCCGGTTTCGGAAGGTGCGGGGGCAGGCTGAAACGCGCGCCCTCCCCGAGGTCGCAAAGGTTCAGGAGGTGCGAGGGCGGGACTTCTCGGTGCTGGGCTGGGAAGTGGTCTTCTTGGATGGCAAAGAGGCCTTCCTCGGACGCGGCCTGCCGAACGCCAAGGCCGCAGCGGACTGGTTATCCTCTCATCGCCAGCCCTAACCGCCGGCTCCGGGCGGCCTTTCCCCGGAGCCATTTCCGCCGGGAGCGCGGTGGCGGGATGTTTGTGCCAGTCCGCCGCGACTTCGCACGCCTGAGTTGACGGCTTGTGCTCGGCTGAACCTGCGCCGGGAGCCAGACCGGAACGCGCCCAACGAGCTGTTGCAACGCGCCCGCGCCTACGCCATCGAGCACAAATGGGGCCCCACGGCGCTGGTGATCGACGTGGATCCGCTGACGCTGATGTGAAAGCCGCGTACAATGGCTTCCACGGTATGAATGTCGCGGGTCCGCTCATCGCCGGGCTAGCGCTTGTCGCCTTGCAGTGGTACGGGCGCCGCTTGGGCAATCGGCGGCTGCGCGAGATGGCCGAACTGCGAAAGCTGGTAGGCGATCCGGGACGGGCCGTGTTCTTCGCTTACCTGGCCGATTGCGGTCTGGCGCCCCGGCAGGCCCAGAAAGTCTATCGGTATTTCCAGGAGTGGACCGGCGTGGATGACTTCCCGGTCGAGCTGGACGATGAACTGCGCCGCGGTCTTGGAATGTGTGGCCTGGATGTGGATGACACCGCGGAGGAGATCGCCCGGCTCTGCGACTGCAAGGTCGCGCCGGACGCAGTATTCGGGGACAGTCAGTCTGTCCGGGACCTGCTGAGTATCGCCCTGGCGGACCGGCGCAAGGGCATCCCGTGGTGGTGCGGCGATGGCGAAACCGCGGAAACGCATTCACGGGAGCCGGAGACGCTCTAGGGAGATGCCGTCTCCCGCCAATTCTCGATGGCCAGGCTGACGCCGGTCTGTTGAATGGCGCGGAAGTCCCCGGTGTTCCCAATCACCAGCGGCAGTTGGTCCGGACGGCGACGGAGGCGATCAGGCAGTCGGGCAGTTCGAGGAGGGAGCCTTGCTTCCGCGCCGTTGCCTTGATGCTGGCTGCAAGAATGTAGTCGGCGTCGGCCGGCGCGATCTCTTCGTTCTGGTTCAGCCATGCCAGCGCCTTTTTCAACTGGCTGTAGGCCGCCTTGAGTTCAAGCCCGTAGACGATCTCGTGCACCGTCACGCTCGTGAAAGTAAACATGCCGTGCTGCCGGGCATAGGCGGCGGCGCGGCCGGCCACCATCCGGTCGTGCCCCTTCAGGTACCCGGAAAGGATATCGGTGTCCAGAATGGCCTTGGCAATCGTCAATCACAGCGCGTCGGGCGGATTAGCCGGGCGGCGTCTTTCCTCGTAAGCGATGGCCACCACTTCATCGAGCAGCGCGGTGTCTTCGGAACTGCCAAAGAGGCCCAAGCCCTGCTCGAACACCGTATGCGAGGCGGCCGGAGCCGGCTGCCGGGCAATCAGTACTTGGCGCATCAATTCGTCAAGCGGAACACCTTTGGCCAGCGCCTCGGCGAGGTAGGCCTTCTCGACATCGAGTGGAAGATCCAGTGTGACGATCACGGAGCAACCCCTTCCGTTCTTAGCTTAACCCGATCCGCGGGCTGGCTGCGACGCGCCCAGTGCTAGTGCCCAGTGCTAGAATGCCCGATGCCGATGGGGGCGGCGCGGCATATGACCATCTCCGGTGAAATCACCGAGCGGCATCTCGCCATGAGGAGGCTGGCGGCCTGGCTGCTATGCCTGGTCTGGTGCGCTCCGGCGATCTTTCTTGGGCTCACCGTGCTGATCCGGCATCTCGGGCCGCTGGACCCCATGATAATCGGCGCTCTCGCCATTTTCCCCATCGCAGGGGTAGCCAACTTTTGGGCCATAACTCGTTGGGACATCCGCAAGGTCGTGGAATTCACCTGCGACGAAAGCTCGTTCCGGTTCCGGATATCGCGTAGCGAGCCGGGCGAAACGCGCGCCCTATCCGAAGTCGCAGCGGTTCGGGAATCGGGTGGGCGCGGCCAGCCAACCGGCTATTACGTGATCTTCCGCGACGGCCGGAAGGTCTTCCTCGGACGCAGCCTGCCCAACGCCAAGGCCGCGGCGGAGTGGTTGTCCTCGCAGTGCCGGCCCTGAGCGCCGGCTTGCAGGATTCTCTTGCTATTCCCTTTTTCTTCGCCAATAATAGGAACGTATGGCACTTACCAAGCGGCAAAAGCAGGTGCTCGATTTCATCGCCCGGTTCCAGGAGGACAACGGCTACTGCCCCAGCTTCCAGGAGATCGCCGGCGGGCTGGACCTGGCTTCGCTGGCCACCGTCCACAAGCACATCTCGGCGCTGGAGGCCAAGAACTACCTGAAGCGCGGCTTCAACCAGAGCCGCTCGCTGGAACTGGCGCCCAAGTACATGCAGGAGACCCGGCGGCCGCGGCCGGCGGTGCTGGAGATCCCCCTGTCGGGGCGGATCGCGGCGGGCGCTCCGGTGGAGGCGATCGAGCAGAAGGAAGTGTTAAATTTCGCCGACTTCGTGGGCAACGGCAGCACCTATGCCCTGGAGGTCCGCGGCAACTCCATGATCGACGACCACATCTGCGATGGCGACCTGATCCTGCTGGACCGCGACGCCGAGGCACACGACGGCGACATCGTGGTGGCGCTGGTGGCGGGGAGCGAAGCCACGCTGAAGAGGATTTACCGCGAAGGCGAGATGGTTCGCCTACAACCGGCTAATGCGGCGTTGAAGCCGATTTTCGTTCCGGCGAGGGAGGTGCAGATCCAGGGCCGATTGCTCGCGGTTTTGCGAAAATATAAGTAGCGGCGGGGATCAGCCCCGCGCTCGAAGCTGCTGCTCGGCGGCCAGCCAATCCTCTTCCGGCGAGCCCCCCTGGCAGCCGCGGGATTCCCAGATGGTGTAGGCCAGTTGAGCGATCTGTTCGAAAGTGGGCGCCTCGGAGGCAGCGGGCGTGGCCGGCGCCCCGGCAGTTTTGGCGGGTTGGGACGCGGACAGGATAGCCGCGGGTTCCGCTTGTGAGACCGTACGTTTCTTCCGCGAGGTGCTAGCAGGTTTGCGGCGGGCAGCGACAGCGGCGGCTGCGCCAGCAGAGACAACCAGTTCGTTTTCGGAAGTTCGCTTTGTGGGCATATTGCTTAGATCTCTCCAGCGATCTTACGTATATTGTAACGGATGTAAGGTCCCGGGTTCATCGAAAGTTTCTATCAATCGGATTACAAGGGCCATTTTTCGCCAAATTGCTCGGGCGATGCGGGCAAGAGAGGGGAGTCCGCAAGATGTCACTGCATCGGACAAAGGTATCTGAACGGTGTATATTTGAGTCTGGATTGCGGGGCTTAGCTATCTTCGCGTTGGCGCTGGCGGTTTACGCGCCGGCCGTATGGGCCGCGCCTAAGGCGATTGCTGTGGACGTGGATGGCGTGGTGCATCCCATCACCGTCGACATCGTGACGAGCGCGCTGGCCCGCGCCAAGCAAGAGAACGCGACGCTCCTGCTGGTGCGCCTCAACACTCCCGGCGGCCTGATGGACGCCATGCGCTCCATCATTCAGGCGTTCGATTCTTCGCCCATCCCGGTGGTCACTTACGTCACCCCGAGCGGCGGGCGCGCGGCTTCGGCGGGGTTCTTCCTGCTGGAGGCCGGGGACGTGGCCGTCATGGCTCCGGGAACCAACACCGGCGCGGCCCATCCCGTCGCCATGGGCGTGGAGATGGACGCCGTCATGAATCAGAAGGTGGAGAACGACGCGGCGGCCTACCTGCGCAGCATCTGCACGCGGCGCGGCCGCAACAGCCAGGTGGCCGAGACGGCCGTCCGCCAGAGCAAGTCGTTCACCGAGCGCGAAGCGCTGGACCAGCACCTGATCGACCTGGTGGCGGGCGAGAGCGAACTGATGGGGGCGCTGGACGGCCGCGTGGTGACGCGCTTCGACGGCACCCAGGTGACCTTGCACACGGCGGGCGCGGAAGTGGAACCCTACGAGCGGTCGCTGCGGCAGAAGATCATCTCCGCGGTGGCCGATCCCAACATCGCGCTGCTGCTGCTGGTGATCGGCGGGCTGTGCATCTACCTGGAGTTTTCCTCGCCGGGGATGATTGCGCCGGGCGTGATCGGCGCCATTCTGGTGCTGGTGGGCCTGGCCGCGATTTCGGTGCTTCCCATCAGTTGGCTGGGCGTGGCGCTGATCGGGCTGGCCATCACGCTCTTCGCGCTGGAGGCCAAGTTCACGGCGCACGGCGTGCTGGGCGTGGGCGGCACGGTTTCGATGGTGCTGGGCGCGGTGATGCTGATCGACAGCCCGTGGCCGGCGATACGGATTCACTGGGTAACCGCCATCTCGCTGGCGCTGCCGTTTGCGATCATCACCGTGATGCTGCTCACGCTGGTGCTGCGCGCGCGGCGCAACAAGGTGACCACCGGCAGCGCGGGCATGATCGGCGAAACGGGGACGGCATTGACGCCGGTCGCGCCGCAAGGTAAGGTATTCATCCACGGGGAATATTGGGACGCGGTGTCGTCCCAGCCGGTGGCCGCCGGCGCGCGCGTGCGGGTTACGGCCATCGAGAGGCTGAAACTGACGGTGGAGCCGGTCGCGGACCGGCAGGGAGAATGAAATGACCGAACTGATAGCTGTAGGCGTGGTGATCGTGGTCCTTTACCTGTTGGGCTCGATCAAGATCTTGCGGGAGTACGAACGCGGCGTGATCTTCCGGCTGGGCCGGCTGCTGGACGAACCCAAGGGGCCGGGGATTTTTCTGGTCTTCGCGCCCATCGACCGCATGGTGCGCGTTTCCCTGCGGATCGACACGCTGGAAGTTCCCTCGCAGGACGTGGTGACGCGCGACAACGTCACGGTGAAGGTCAACGCGGTGATTTTCTTCCGCGTCATCGAGCCGCGCCCGGCGGTGTGCGAAGTGTCCAACTTCCTGTATGCCACCTCCCAACTGGCGCAGACCACACTGCGCAGCGTACTGGGCGAAGTGGAGCTGGACGAGTTGCTGAGCCAGCGCGAAAAGCTGAACGTGCGGCTGCAATCCATCCTCGACCAGCACACGGCGGCATGGGGCGTGAAGGTGACCACCGTGGAAGTGAAGCAGGTGGACCTGGCGGAGCAGATGATCCGGGCCATCGCGCGGCAGGCCGAGGCGGAGCGCGAGCGGCGCGCCAAGATCATCCACGCCGAGGGCGAATACACCGCGGCGGAGAAGCTGGCCATGGCGGCGGAAGTGATCCAGAAGCAGCCGGCGGCCATCCAGTTGCGTTACCTGCAGACCCTGGTGGAAATCGGGGTGGAAAAGAACACCACTATCGTGTTCCCGCTTCCACTGGATATAATTTCATCTTTGGGCCGGGCGCTGGACCGGGCGGCGGGCGGCGCTGGCGGGGGAAATTCGTAAGGCATGAGAAACAAGGATACGGGCGAGTTCGAGCTGATCGTCGGCAACGGCCAACTGGTGAGCGGCTTCTTTATCGTAGTGCTGCTGTTCGCCGTGGGCGTGGCCATGGGGTACATTCTCGGGCAGAATTCCGAGAAGTCCGCTAAGACCCAAACCGGGGAAACGGCGCCCTGCGTAGCCACGGACGGGCGCCCGCAACCTTCCCAGCCCAGCCAACCGGCGCAGCCGCCGGTGCAGCAGGCGGCGGCTTCGGAACCCGCGCCGCCGGCCGAAGCACAGCCGGAGAGCGGACAGGAAGCGCCGCCGCAGCCTACCACCCAGCCGGCCAAGCAGCCGGAACCGGCGCCCGCGGCGCCAGCCACCAAGCCGGCCGAAACGGACACGGCCAAATCCGCGCCGGCGCCCAAGACCGCCGCGCCGTCCGCCTCCGACGCTCCCTCCGGGTTCTTCTGGCAGGTGACCGCCAAGGCCAACCACGAATCCGCCCGCGCCACGCTCAAGATCCTCAAGGAACGCGGATTTCCCGCCTATCTGGCGCCCGGTCCCAACAATTTGACGCGCGTTCTGGTGGGGCCGTACCAGGACACTTCCACCAAGGCAAAAGCCAAAACGGATCTGGAAGCCATGGGATTCAAGCCCATCAGACTGGACCGTGACTGAGGCGCTGGTGGGGATCGCGGGCGCGCGGCCGCGCCTGCCGGAATGGGCGCGCACGGGCCGCACCCGCCTCGAAGCGTTGCACCAGGTCAAACGCGGGCTGCGCCAGTTGAATCTGCACACCGTCTGCGAATCGGCGCGCTGCCCCAACATCCACCAGTGTTTCGGCCGGCAAGCGGCGGCCTTCCTGATTTTGGGCAACCGCTGCACGCGCGGGTGCGGCTTCTGCGCGGTGCCCAAAGGCAGCCCTGAAGACCGCGAGATGCAGCTGGACCCGGACGAGCCGGCCCACGTGGCGCGCATGGCCGCCGGGTTGAACCTGCGCTACGTCGTAATCACCAGCGTGACCCGCGACGACCTGGCGGACGGCGGATCGCGCCACTTCGCCGAAACCATCGCGGCCGTGCGGCGGGCGCTGCCCGGCGCGCGCGTGGAAGCGCTGACGCCGGATTTCGGCGGCAACACGGACGCCGTGGCCGGAGTGCTGGATGCCGGGCCGCAGGTTTTCAATCACAACCTGGAAACGGTCGCGCGGCTGTACGGGCGGGTGCGGCCGCAGGCCAACTACCGGCAGTCGCTCGGGGTGCTTGAATTCGCCCGCCGCTACGCGCCGCGGACGCTCACCAAATCCGGCCTGATGGTGGGCTTGGGCGAGACCGCCGCGGAGGTGCGGGAACTGCTGGAAGATCTGCGCGCGGCGGGGACGGACGTGGTGACCATCGGCCAGTACCTGCAGCCCACCCGCCGCAACCTGCCGGTGGAGGCGTACGTCGCCCCCGCGCAGTTCGACGCGTATCGCCGGCACGGCCTGGCGCTGGGGTTCAAAGCGGTCTTCAGCGGCCCGCTGGTGCGCAGTTCCTACATGGCGGACGAGATCTTCGAGCAGGCCGTGGGCGCGGGGCCCGCGCGGCAGGCGCTGTGAGTAACTGGGCGCTGGCGCTGCTGTCGGCGGCGCTGCTGATCCTGACGTTCCCGAAGGCCAACCTGGCGTGGCTGGCGCCGGTGGCCCTCACGCCCCTGCTGGTGGCCGTAGCGCGCGAGCGGCGGCGCTTCCCGCGCTTTCTGCTGGGCTACGGCGCGGGCGTGGTGTACTGGTCCGGCGCCTGCTATTGGATACAGCACAACCTGGCGGCCAATGGCGGCGTGAGCGAGCCGGTGGCGTGGGCCCTGTTCGCCCTGTTCGCGGCGGCCAAGGCGCTGCACCTGGCGGTTTTCGCGCTGCTGGCGGGCTGGCTGATGCGGCGCTGGTGGGCGGCGCCCTCGGTGGCGGCCCTCTGGGTCGCGGTGGAAGCGACCCACGCGCCGCTGGGATTCGCCTGGCTGGCGCTGGGCAACGCGGGCATCGACATGGGCATTCCCATGCGCCTGGCGCCGTTCACGGGAGTCTACGGGCTGTCGTTCCTGTTTGCCATGATGGGCGCGGCGCTGGCTCTGGCGGTGTTGCGGCGTCCGCGGCGGGAACTGCTGTGGCTGGCGATGGCGCCGCTCGCCATGCTGTTGCCGCCCCTCCCGGACGCGCGGCCGGGCGACGAAACCGCGCTTCTGGTGCAGCCCAATGTTTCCGAGACCGAGGAGTGGAACGCCGAATCGGTGGACCGCTTCGAGCGGCGCCTGGTGGAGCTGTCGCTGGGCGGCGTGCTGGCGGACATCGCCCATCCGCCTTCCATCGTGGTGTGGCCGGAGATGCCCGCGCCGCTCTACTGGGAGGAAGACCCGAACTTCCGCACGCACGCGGCCGAGCTGACCGGGGCTACCCGCGCCTACCTGTTGACCGGCATCGTGGCGCATACGCCGCAGCACGCGCCGCTCAATTCGGTGCTGCTGGTCTCGCCGGCGGGGCTCCGGCTGAGCCGCTACGACAAGGTGAACCTGGTGCCGTTCGGGGAATATGTGCCGTGGCCTTTCGGCTTCGTCAACAAGATCTCGACCGAAGCGGGGGACTTCGCCGCGGGCACGCGGGTGGTGATCGCGCCGGTGGCGGGCCACCGCATCGGGACGTTCATCTGCTACGAATCGGCATTTCCGAATTTCGTGCGCCAGTTCGCGCGCGGCGGCGCGGAGGCGCTCTTCAACGTCTCCAACGACGGCTGGTTCGGGCACAGCGCGGCGCGCCGGCAGCACCTGGAACTGGTGCGCATGCGCGCCGCCGAGAACCGCCGCTGGCTGCTGCGGGCGACCAACGACGGCCTTACGGCGGCCATCGATCCGGCCGGCCGGGTGCGCGCCACGCTGCCGCCCTACGTGGAGGCCGCCTCCACGGCGGGCTTCAGCTACATTGCCGAAAAGACCGTGTACACGCGTTTCGGGGACTGGTTTGCGGTGCTGTGCGCGGTGCTGGCGGTGGCTTGTTTGATCGCCGAGCGGGCGCTGTAGCGGAGGATTTTGTGCAATTTGCACAATTTGCAGAAAATCGAAAAGCTAAGTTATTGATTCTACGTTGAACCTGACGGGTCTGGCGGGGTGTTTTGTGCAATTTGCACAAAACGGAGGAAAGACGGGGCGGCCTCGCGATGGTCTGCGAAAGCCGCGGACTGACGGGCCTGTCCACGCGGGGGCGGGAGACGGGGTGCTTTCGCGGAAAGCGGTGCGCGCCTTGGGACAGTCTCGTCAGTTCCCGGGTTTTGCGGGCGTTAACAATCCCGGCTAGCTGGCTTTGAGGAGGCAGAGACGCCGTGCGGCACGGCGCGCCTTCAGACGCTCATTGGCCTTCTTCTGCTTCTCGGCGGAAACCACGGCCTGACATGCATCGCACCGCTTGCGGATGCGGGAACGGGTGATGAACTCAGCGCCGCAGCGGCGGCACTTTTTCGTCATCGTCTCCTCCAGCGGGAGAATCCCCGGTTTCTTGGGGAGCAGGTGGGAATAATGGAAGTCGCAATGATTCACGTCAGGCACCTTTCAAGATCACTCCGGTAACCATGATATTTCAGGTCCGGGACACCCAAATTGGGGCAAATAGCGCAGGGGAACTCCCGCCCTGCATAAAAAAACGCCAGCCCATAGCCTCGCGCGACCCTGCGGTTGTCATCGAACTGTCAACCCTATCTTGCATACCCGTAACGACTTCAACCGGCAGGGCAAACTCAGACCCCGCTCCAGGGCCACCCTGGTCCAACTACTCCATCTGTATCCGTTCCTACGGTTCACTGCACGCCACTCTCCGAACTCGCGCCGGGAGTAGCGGAAACCGGCCGGTACAACTCCTCCGCGGCCAGCAGTTCCCAGCGCAAGTGGTTGATATAGAAAACCAGGAGCACGTCCGGGTAGGCACCGTGGAACTTCTCGTAAACGCGTTGTTCCCATCCCTCGGTGAAATAGGGCTTGGGGTCCATCTTCTTTGAAAAGAATCCGTTCTCGTGGGGCACGCCGAGGGAATCCAGCACGGAGGAAACCATGTCCAGGTGAGACACCAGGATGGCCTGGGCGATGTCCGTGGCAAACTGGTCGTCGCGCTCGCTCAAGCGAACCCAGAACCTGGGAAGCGCTTTTCGCAGGGTCTCGGTGTTGAGCTTATGCAGGTGGGCGCGAACCTTGAAGCCTTCGTAAATCTGGTAGGTCCGAAGTTTGCCGATCGAGACGCTGCGGACGAGTTGCCCGAAGTCCTCCTGGCCTATGCCGAGGAAGACATCCGAAATCTGCATAGACTGTCAGCGTATCATGACCGGACCCGATTGAGGATGCGAAGGTGTTTTTTGGTTTTGCGGGGCGAAACAGGAGGGAGCGGGGATTTACGCCGAGGCCGGTTCCCCTCCGGCCCGGCCTCGGCACTCGCCGGCTTGCGCGCGCAACCGCCAGGCATCGCGCCTACGCAGCCAGCTTCCAAAGAAGAAACAGCACCCCAGCGGCGAAACCCAGTGCCGCTTGGTATTCCTTGTTCCTTAGATACAGGCGCAGTTCGAAAGGATGCGGGTTTTTTTGCGGGCCGGGCGCGAAGCGCGGCAGCAGCGCCGGAACCGAGGCGGCATAGCCGGCATACTCCGGGAAAAGGCGGCGCAGGTGCTGCTGTTCCAGTTGAATGACGGGAAGGTAGACGAACAGGAACACGGCGGCGAACAGCGCGCCCAGGCCGGGATTGCGCGACGCCACCACCAGCCCCGCGGCCACCACCAGCGTTCCCAGGTACAGGGGATTGCGCGTATACGCATAGGGGCCGCCGGTGGAGAGCTGCTGGTTCTTGGCGAGACAGCCGGCCGCCCAGGCGCGCACGGCCAGGCCGGCCAGCGCGATGGGCAGCCCGCAGGCCAGCGAAAGCGCGCTGGGGTGCGAGAGCCAGGCGAACACGATCGCCATCAGAAACCCGCTGGGGACGCGCAGCCGGGCCACGAAATCGGCGTAGGGCTTGGGGAATTCGAGCATCAGGCGCAACACCCCGCGGAGCTGCGCCGCTCGCCCAACGCGGCGTGCAGGGCTTCGAAAACCTGGTCCGGCGCCACCCGCTGCATGCTTTCAGAGATGGACGAACGGCGCTTGTAGGTGGTGACGGCATCGGCGGCGCGCAGCACGCGGAGAGATCCGCCGTAAGGCCCGTTGCGCGCGGGGGCGGTGGGCCCGAAGATGGCCACGCCGGGCTTGCCCAGCGCCGCGGCCAGGTGCAGCGGGCCGCTGTCCACGCCCACCACGGCGGCGGCGCGCCGGGTGGCATCGATCAGTCCGGCGAGACCGGAGACGTGCGCCACGGCGCCGGCCGCCATGCCGGCTTGCCGCACCCAATCGGCGCACGCAGGAGGAAGATCGACCACCAGCGGCATTCCCAATTCGGCGCGCAAACGCGCGGCCAGCGCGCGGTAATGCTCCGTGGGCCACTGCTTGGATCGCCAGCCGGCGAGCGGCGAAGCCAGCACGAAAGCGCCCGGCGGCAACTCGCCTTCGGGCTGGCCGGGCGGCAGCGGAAACACGCGCAAGAGAGCCGATGCGCCGGCGGCGGCCGCCAGGTCCAGGTTGCGATCCACCACGTGGGCGGCGCGGGTGAGCGTCTTTTGGGAATAGAACAGCCCGGCGGCGCGTTCGCGCAGCAGCGGGTAATCGAAGCCGAAGATGCGGCCGGGGCGCGCCAGGTCCGCGCACACCGCGGATTTCAGCAGCCCCTGGAAATCCACCGCAATGTGGTAGGGCTCCGCGCGCAGCTCGCGCCACGACCGGGTGAGCGACGCGATGGAGCCGCGGCGCAGCGGAACCACGCGGTCCACGAAGGGATTTCCTTCGAGCAGCGGCGCCCACTTCGCCTCCACCACCCAGGTGAGGCGCGATCCCGGATGGCTGTGCTTGAGCGAGGCCACGGCCGGAAGCGTGTGCACGATATCGCCCATGGCGCCCAGGCGGACCACCAGGATGCGGACGTTTTCAGGATTGCCGGCGGTGAACATGTTCCCTTAACTCGCGGGCGCGCCGGGCATCGGCGGCTTCCAGGCGCAGGATTTCCACGGGGTGAAGCGATTCGGCGAGCCGATCGGCATCGGCGGCATCGGCGATCACCACGTAGTCTATCACGCGCAGCGCGGCCAGGAGCTCGGCGCGCGCGCGCTGCGGGAGGATTTCGCCGGAGACGGGCAGCGCGATGGCCAGCAGTTTGGCGCCGGCCGCGCGCAGGCGCAAGGCGTCGAGATCGCGGACGTGGGCGGCGCGGAGCACGTCGAACCAGCCGGTCGCCACGGCCAGCGGCCCGGGGAGCGACGCGGCTTGGGCGAGGGTCAGGATTTTGCTTCGGGTGTCCATGGGGTGGCGTGCTCCTCCATTATCCGCCGCGCTTCGGCCACCACGCGGGCGGACGAGACGCGCGTCATGCAGCGATGGTCGATGGGGCATTCCCGCAACAGGCACGGGCTGCACTCGGCGTGCTCGCGCACCACGCGCGTGGCGGGACCGGCCGGGCCGGTGGTGGTGTCGTCGGTGGCGCCGAAAACGGCGACGGTGGGGACGGCCAGCGCGGAGGCCAGGTGCATGGCGCCCGAATCGTTGGTCAGGAACAGCCTGCAGGCGGCGGCCAGGTCAACGAATTGGCGCAGGGTAATTTCGCCAGCCAGGTTGTGGGTTTGGATGCGCGCCTTCGAAACCGCCGCGGCCACCGACCCGGCGAGCACCCGCTCGGCGGGCGAGCCGAAAACCAGCACCGCGAACCCGCCGGCGCGGGCGAGTTGCACGGCGGCCTCGGCGAAGCGCTCGGGAAGCCAGCGCTTGGCGTTGCCATAGGCCGCGCCGGGGCTGACGCCGATGGCGGGGCTGGAAACGCCCAGCGCCCGCAAGTGGGCGAGGCCGGCGTCGCGAGCCTGGGCGACGCCCTCGAGCTGTATGGGCGCGGGCGGCGGGAAGCGTTCGATAAAGCCGGCGCGGCGCAGCAGTTCCAGGTAATAGTAGCGCTGGTGGCGCGGGATGTCGCCCGGCTCGGGCGTGGCGATGGCGCGCGTGAGCAGCGGGCCGCGGCCATCGCGGCTATAGCCGATGCGTTGCGGGATGCGGGCGAGCCACGCCATCAGCGCGGCGTCGAAGGCGTTTTGCAGCAGGATGGCGGCGTCGAAAACGTGGGCGCGCAAACCGCGGGCGAACCGGATGCGGGCGCGCCAGCCGCGCTCGGCGAGGTAGGGGATCACGGCGTCGATGGCCGATTCGCGGGCGTAAAGATCGGCCACCCAGGGCCGCGCGACGAGCGAGATGTGGGCCTTGGGAAACACCTCGCGGATGGCGCGCAGGGCGGGCAGCGACATGATGGCATCGCCGATCCAGTTGGTGGAGCGCACCATGAGACGCGAGATGGCCGAGGGGTTGTCGGGCACTGTTTACAGTGTAGCGGGTGGGCGATGGGGCTTCTGGCATGGCGCACGTTCGCAAGGGGCCGGTTGCCAACCGGCCGCAGAATGCCATCCTGCCCCACAAGGCCAATGGCTTTAAGCTGTAGTCATGGGCTTTCGTCTCGCCGTCAACTACCGGCCGCGCGGGGATCAGGAAAATGCCATCGCGGAGCTGATCCGCGGGGTGCGCGAGGGCGAACCGCACCAGGTGCTGCTGGGCGTCACGGGATCGGGGAAGACCTTCACCATGGCCAAGGTCATCGAGGCCATGGGCCGGCCCACGCTGGTGCTGGCGCACAACAAGACGCTGGCGGCGCAGCTCTACCACGAGTTCAAATCGTTCTTCCCGGAAAACGCGGTCGAGTATTTCGTCAGTTACTACGATTACTACCAGCCGGAAGCTTACATCCCGTCGAGCGACGTTTACATCGAAAAGGAAGCCACCGTCAACAGCGAGTTGGACAAGCTGCGCCTGGCGGCCACCAAGTCGCTGTTCGAAAGGCGCGATTGCGTGATCGTGGCCAGCGTGAGCTGCATCTACGGCCTGGGGTCGCCGGAAGCCTACTACGGGATGCTGCTGATGCTGGAGAAGGGACAGAAGATCTCGCGCTCTCAGATCGTGTCGCGCCTGGTTGAGATCCTCTACGAACGCAACGACCTCGCCTTCGAGCGGGGTAACTTTCGCGTGCGCGGCGACGTGATCGAACTCTACCCGACTTACGACGACGACGCCTACCGCATCGAGCTGTGGGGCGACGAGATCGAAAGCCTCTCGCGCATCGACCCGCTGCTCGGACAGGTGAAGCAGACCTACGCGCGGCTGCCCATCTATCCCAAAACGCACTACGTGATGAGCGAGGAAACGCGCGAAGTCGCCATGGGCAGCATCCGCGTGGAGCTGGACTGGTGGCACAAGGAGTTGGAAAAGCAAGGCAAGGCCATCGAGGCGCAGCGCCTGCGCCAGCGCACCCTGTTCGACCTGGAGATGATGAAGGAGATCGGCTACTGCCACGGCATCGAGAACTACTCGCGCCACTTTTCGGGGCGGCTGCCGGGCGAAGCGCCGCCCACGCTGCTGGACTACCTGCCGCACGACTCGCTGCTGATGATCGACGAAAGCCACCAGACCATTCCGCAATTGCACGGGATGTATCACGGCGACCGGTCGCGCAAGGAGACGCTGGTGGGCCACGGCTTCCGCCTGCCGAGCGCGCTGGACAACCGGCCGCTGACATTCGAGGAATTCGAGCACCGCGTCAACCAGGTGATCTACGTTTCGGCGACGCCCGGCCCGTACGAGCTGACCAGGGCGGCGGGCGTGGTGGTGGAGCAGATCATCCGCCCCACCGGCCTGGTGGACCCGAGCGTGGAGATACGCCCGGTGAAGGGCCAGGTGGACGACCTGCTGGGCGAGATCCGCAAACGCGCGGCGGCGGGCCAGCGGGTGCTGGTGACCACGCTAACCAAGCGCATGGCCGAGGACCTGTCGGAATACTATTCCGAGGTGGGCGTGAAGTGCAGCTACCTGCACTCGGAGGTGACCACCTTCGACCGCATCAAGATCCTGCGCGATCTGCGGCGCGGCGTGTACGACGTGCTGGTGGGCATCAACCTGCTGCGCGAGGGGCTGGACCTGCCGGAGGTGTCGCTGGTGGCCATCCTGGACGCCGACAAGGAGGGTTTTTTGCGGTCGGCCGGGAGTTTGATTCAGACCATCGGACGCGCGGCGAGGCACGTGGAAGGTTGCGCCATCCTGTACGCCGACGTGGTGACCGACAGCATGCGCAAGGCGCTGGACGAGACCGGGCGGCGCCGCCGCACGCAACTGGAGTACAACCAGCGCCACGGGATCGTGCCGCAATCCATCGTGAAGCCGATCGATATGAGCCTGGTGGCCGTGGCGGAGGGCGATTACGTGACGGTGCCGCTCGAAGAAGACGAGGAAGTGGAGAGCCTGACGCCCGAGGAGCGCGCGCGGTTCGTCGGCGAACTGGAAGAGAAGATGCGCGACGCGGCCAGGAAGTTCGAGTTCGAGAAGGCGGCGCAGTTGCGGGACCGGGTGAAGGCGCTGCGGGAGGTGTGAGGGGACGGAATCCGGTAGAATATGGGTGTTTGAATCCAATGAGGCTCGTGCTCCATCATCTGTGTTCGATGCACCCGAAGCTGACGGTGCATCCGGTGGATCTTGCCAGATGCGGAGGGCTGGCGTTGCAGCGTGCGGGCCATGTCTCCCCGGTTAAAGCGGAAGTTATCCATGACGGGCTGGAGGCATCGGCCCATTGAGTGGCTGCCCGAAGATCCAGGCGTTCTCAAGGCACTTGATCGCAATCGGGTGACCGAGGATGGAGCGGAGGCCGTGGCTCTCACCTACGTGAACGCCAAGGCAGGCTGGGTAGTGAAGCGCCGTTTGCAGCAGGGCGATCACGCAGATTGGTTGATGGAAAACGAGGCCGGTTCGATGGCGGTCGAGGTGAGTGGCACGGCCTCTGGCGACCCTCTGGGACGCCTGGGAGAGAAGAAGCGGCAGGTCGCCGAATGCTCGCTGCCCGTTTACCGTCTCGCAGTTGTCGTGGGGTTCGAGAGACCATCCATCCTGGCGGGCAGCGTATGACGAACACAGCTTCCTTTGCCACTACCGAAGACGAGCTCGACACGCTGGTGTCGATCGCCATTCGCCGGGCGGAGATCCTCGACGACGAGGGGTCGCCTGCGGCGGACGAAGCGTGGCACGAGGTGTCTGCCTACGAACAGCGGCTTGCCGCGATCACTGCGCCGTCGGAAATTGCGGGCGGTGTTGCTCGTGTCGGAGCCGTCAGGGCGGCCCTGGCAGCGGGCCACCGGGCAGAAGCCGAAAGCCTCGCATCGAAATACCTCGCAGAAACCCAATTGCCGGCTGAACGTCGGGCAGCCATGGAGCGGGTGTTTCAGGAAGATCGGGATCGTCGCGCCCGGCACTTTCCGGCCATCGCCAAGAGCGGCCGGTTGGCGGAGTTGGCAGGCTGGCGGGCCGCCGCCGCCGCCCAGAACTCTCGCGTGTTTCCGATGTCGGAAGCGGCATGACGATGGAAACGGTCGCCTTCTATTCGTACAAAGGCGGCGTGGGGCGCACGCTCCTTGTCGCGAACACTGCGCAGTTTCTGGCCATGTCGGGGCGCCGAGTGGTGGCACTCGACCTCGATCTCGAAGCGCCAGGGCTGCATCATAAGCTCGGAAGCCTGGATCGCCCGATGCGCGGGGGAGCCGTCGACGAGTTGCTCAGCGCACTTGAAGGTGAGCAGCGCACTGTCAGCCTCCGCGAGACGGCCATCGAGATTTCGATGCCCGTCGGCTGCGACGGCTCGCTGTTCCTGATCCCAGCCGGGTCCGCTCCGTCCCCGGCTTACTGGGCCTCGTTGGAGCGGCTGAATCACGTCTTGCGGTCCCATCGACGAAACGGTGGGCTGCCGGAGGCGGTCCTCGAACTTCAGGCGCGTATCGCCGAGGAGTTCGACCCGCAGTTCCTGCTCATCGATTCGCGAACCGGCATCACCGAATTGGGCGGGCTCGCGACGTCGCTGCTGGCCGATCGCGTGGTTTGCCTGACCACGACATCCCCGGAATCGGTGGAGGGGATTCGAGTGGTCGCCGAAGCGTTACGAGCGGCCCCGAGGCTCGCATCGCAGAAGCCCCTGCGGCTCGATTTCCTGGTGACGCGGGTCGAGGAGCGATCGATGACACCCGCGGGTGTATTAGGAGTTTTGGATGAGCTGGGCGGTCCGATTACTGTACTACCGCACGATTCCGGAATTGCGAACGAAGAGCAGGTATGGCTCCGATCGCGGCCAATTCGCTCAGCCGATCCGAACGACGTCGGAATGGTCTTGTTCGCTGCAACGCTCCGCTGGATCGCCAGTTCCTTCCCTGCTTTTGGGCCGCTAGCCAGAAGCGCGGAGCGGCGCATGAGGGCCGTGCACCACAGCTTGCAGCAACTCAGGGGATCTAGCTTGCTTCCCTATCCCTCCGGGTGGCCGAACCGCCAATTGCGTGAGCGAGTGCTGTTCGGAAGGGCTGACAACTCCCGGCAAGCCGACATCGTCGCTTACGACTCGAATGCGCGGCCCCTGATGATCGTCGAGTATGTGGGCAATCGCGAGGAATTCGACGCCGCTGCCCGGTGGTGGTTCTCACAGACCCAGATCCCGGTGGTTGCTTTGCTCGGGGACGAACTGCTATCGATGCTGTACTCCTGCACGGACGCACAGGGTTTGAGCGTTCGACTGTCGGAGCGCTGGGATCTCCCGCTGCCTCGCGATTTCGAGGCCCTGGCAGATCCGGCCGATGCATCCGTCGGATCGTTGCTGGATGCCGTCCGGCGCGGTTACCCCGAATACCTGGAGCGGATCGTAGATGGATGGGCCGTCGGTGTCACACCTGTCGCGCCTGGAATCGTTGACGAGCTTGCTGGCCTGGATGACATCGAACTTGCCCGTCGAGCCCTCCGGGCGTGTGTTTCGGATACTTCCGATCGGGTTGTCGCCGGCCTTTTTGCTCCGCTTTTTTGGCGGCTTTCACCAGAGGCATCGATCCAGGTGGCCCAGAAAGGCGGGCGCTCCGTAGGGGCCGTCTCGAAAACGGTCGCGCTTCTCGCACAAGACACGCTTGGACTTCGCTATGACACCGGGACGCCTATCTCCTTCGAGATCTCGACAGCCTCGCCCCCGCCAAGTCCCGCATCGAATGGCCTGCTCGGAGACTATCAACCCGAACCCGGGCGAGTGGTTCTCTACAGCGAAGCGGTTTCTCAGTGCGCCGATCGACTCGCTCTGCGGGCACGCCACGTCGGCAGCGTCACGCTGATCCACGAAACGCTCCGTGCACTCGCGCACGTGGGCCTCGACCTCGACGGGCGCACCTGGCCCCAGTCCGAACTAGCCGCGGCGGACGCACGCCTCTTCGAGACGCTGGTCCAGTACTTCACGTATCGCCACCTTGTCGGCCTCCGCGACCCCAACCTGCTGCGCGCCTTCGAAGCCATGTTGGAAGAAGGGCACCCTGGCCGTCGGGCCTGGGAGCGCATCCGAGACTTATCGATCGAGGACGCGCGAAGCTGGCTTCTGAGCCTCCGCCGCGGTGCAGGGCCGACACCACCTCCACAACCTTGCGACGACGCCCCACCGGGCGAGGGCTGATCCCCTCTTTTCCTCTCCCCTCTTTCGCGGTTCGTCGGCGAACTGGAAGAGAAGATGCGCGACGCGGCCAGGAAGTTCGAGTTCGAGAAGGCGGCGCAGTTGCGGGACCGGGTGAAGGCGCTGCGGGAGGTGTGAGGGGGCGCGCTACGAAAGTTCCCGTTGGGACCCCACAAAGTTGCGCAGGTCTGAGATCTCGGGGAAACGGTGGGGCACTCGCGGATCGTAGTCGACCACCTCCAAGAGCACAACCTCGCCGTCGCGTCCCCAGAGGATCAGGTCGGCCTGTTGGCCGTCGGGATACACTGCCCGGCCGTCCGCGATAATGCGAGCCCCACGCCACCCCTGCCGATGCGGCTGGAAATCCAGGCTGAAGCAGCCGCAATCGCAGCCTTCAAAGACACGCAACCCTTCCAGCGGCAGCCGCCGGTACGACGTCACGTCGCCAACCGGCGCGTGATCCAGCAGCCACCTGACGACAGCAGCTTCGCGTGCGGTGACAGTGCGCTCCATGCTCGCGGTTCTCCGTTCCCATTATGCCCGCTGGGGAGTCAGCCGTGGATTGCACTGCGGGCGCCGAGTCAGTTTCGCAGGCGCCGGCGGTATTCGATCCACCTCGACAGGGCATCCATGAAAGTCAGCAGGACATCGAACAGGTTCTCAGGCCCTGTCGCTACGCGGGTTGGGCTGTTCATCCCGTCGTTGGCAACTCCATAGAGTTTGCCGAGTTCCGCCTCCGCGTCGCGGAGGGCGGCGATGAACTGCTTGGATCCGGCGCGGAACTCGTTGCCCCATTGCGCGGCCGGCGGCATCCCGCCGGTGGCGGGGGGACGCGAGGAGAGTGTCCGGGAGAGCGACGGAACGCGCGCCTCGATGTTCTGGAAATCGAGGCGGCTGGCCGTCAGACCGCGCAGGAGAGCGTCGGCCTCCTGGAGCAGCACGAGTGCGTCAAACGACGCCGAAGATTGTCTGAGCATTCGCGCGTGCACCGCGAACATGCTTACCTGATCGCGCAGTTGGTGCATGCGCCGCACTATCTGCCGGGCCTGGAATTCGGAAAATCCAGTACTAATCGCTCCTCCACGGATGAGCTTATATGCCGCCGCCGCGGGTGTCAATCGTCCGCCGGCACGGAGGGTCCGGCCGAGGGTGAGCGGTGGGGGCGCCCGGCGCCGGTCACCAAACGTGCGTGACGAGCACCCGCGGGCGCCCCGACATGCGATTCACCACGGGCACTTGCAGGACAATCTGCAGATTCTTCTTGTGCCAGTCGCGAGAAAACTGCCGGGCGGCCTCGGCGACGTACTCCGGACTGCTCAGGAACTCGCCGGCGGCCATGGTTCCGTACTGCGTGATGCCGGCGGCGATCACCACCGGACGGTCGGTGGTGGTGTCCAGAACCCGCGACAGGATGGCGTAGTCGTACGGAATGTCCCAGTTCGGCCAGGCTCCGGTCACCCGCCATTCGGTGTTGTCGGGGTGTTGCCGGTCGTGCACCCAATCGGTCTCGTGGGCGCTGTCCTTGGCGAACGAAAACCGCAGTTGGCCGGCGACGCGCAGGGTCCAGGGGTTATCGAAGGCGGCGATCAGCACCGCCGGGGTGTCGCGCAGGTCGGCGAAGGTGGTGGAGCGCTCGCCCCGGATGCGGTAGGGCTTCCCGTATTTCTCGAACAACGACGTGAGATGCACCAGGCAGAGCGCATCGCCCAAGGCGACATAGCGGTCCCCCAGGATCAACAGGTCCTGCTCGCGGATGGGCGGATGCGGAGAGGGAGTGCCGAAACCCTGAATGGCGTCCTGAGCCTGCGCCGACTTCAGATTGTAGGCCACTGGCTGCCCCACGCAGATCAGGACCGTCCCGGGGGCTTTCAGCATGGGCTCCCATAGCCAGTCGAGATCGGAGCGCCGCCAACCCGGAATCAGCAGCAGCAGAGCCACGATGACCGCCACGACCGCGGTTGCGGCGGCGCTCCAGGCGATTACCCTATATCGTCTGGCCGGTGGCGGGGCCTCGGTCGTGGGTGCGGGTGGGGGTGTGGCTCCCCCATTGAAGTGAAACTCGGCTACGTACGATCCCGAGAGCAGATCGATCCGGGCTTCGGATTCGTGGCCGGGCTCCTGGTAGTACTGCGCAAGTTTCTTCCGGATCTCAGCCGCGCTGGCCCTAACCACCGGGTCCTGGGCGGTGTCGTAATCGGGCGGCCGTCCGAACACTTCGACTCCCAGGGTGCGTTCCTTGAGGGAGCCGACATTGCCGGCCAGGGTCTGCTCGGTGATATGCCGCAGCAGGGTCTGGCAGCGGCGGCTGCCCCGAAACAGGTGGCTGTCCAGGACCCGCTCCAACAGGGCGCGGACTTCTTCAGCCTTCTCCGGGGGCAGTGGGGGCGGCGGGTTGGGCGCGGACGGCTTGCGAGACATGAAAAGTCGACCGGAGACCATCGTAACATAGTACTTTTGTGGTATAGTACTCCCTATCCAGGGGTTTCCAGGAATTGCCGGTAACACAGTTTAACTCGTTGAAACTAAAAGGTTGAAAATGTACAGTTCGGTAGCGTCCTTTTTCCTGGACGCCGCCCGTACTAAGATTCGTCGAATCGGCCGCCGGAAAGCCATGCCTACGTGTGGCTGGCGGCGGGCTATCAATTTGGGGTCGTACGTTAGTAAATTTAAAGGGAGGTACATGTGAATCGGGTTAGTCTTCGAATCGTTTTTTGTGCTTGCGTGCTGCTGGTACTCCTGGCGTCTGCGGCATGGGCGCAGGAAGCTACCATTGTTGGAATCGTCACCGATCCATCGGGGGCAGCGGTTCCCAATGCGGCCATCACAACTACACACATAGAAACCAACCAGGTCAGCCACTTCACCACCAACAGGGAGGGCGAGTACCTGGCGCCCGGTCTTCAGATCGGGCACTACACGGTCCGCGCCGAAGTGGCGGGCTTTAAGAAGGCGGAGCATAAGGACATCGCCCTGACGGTCGGCGACCGCGCCCGCGTGGACTTCAAGCTGGAAGTCGGCACGGCGCAGGAAAGCGTCACCGTGGAGGCGACGCCGGTAGCCATCCAAACCGAGAACGGCGAAGTCACCGGCGTCATTTCGGGAACGCAGATCTCGCAGCTTGCCACCAATGGGCGGACGCTGTATTCCCTGGCCATCCTGACCGCGGGCGCTTCCAGCAACATGGCGGATTACCAGAGCGCCACGCCGGTGGGCGGCGATTCCAACGTGGTGTTCAATGGCCTGCGCACGGCCCACAACATCTATTTGATCGATGGCGGCGAAGATCTCGACCGCGGGGGCGCGGGCGCCATCAGCGTGATGCCCTCCATGGACGCCATCGCCGAGTTCCGCCAGCTCACTTCGAACTACAGCGCGGAATACGGACTGTCCTCGGCCGGCACCATGACGATCGACTTCAAGTCGGGCGGCAAGGACTTCCACGCCTCGGGGTGGGAATTCATGCGCAACGAGGATCTGGACGCCAATAACTTCTTCTCCAACGCGTCCGGCACGCCTAAGCCCGTGAACCGGCTGAACACTTACGGCTTCAACGTCGGCGGTCCAGTGTTTATCCCCAACACGTTCAATACGAAGAAGGAGAAGACCTTCTTCTTCTACAACATGGAATGGCGCAAGATGAACCAGGGCGGAACTCTGAATCAGACCGTTCCGCCGACCAGCGAGTACAGCGGCAACCTGGGCTCGACCAAGATCACGGTCCCCGCCACCGCCGCGCTCTCGGCCCAGCAGATTGCCCGGTTCGCTTCGGCGGGCCTGAGCCCCGGCCAGCAGTTCCCGAACAACACAATTCCGGCCAGCCTGTTGGACCCGAATGCGCAGATCCTGTTGAAGGCGGGGATCTTTCCGGCCCCCAACAGCGGGAACGCGTTTTTCGGCGGCAACAATGCGCCGACCAATGTTCGCGAGGAGATCGTCCGCATCGACCACCACTTCACCGACAAGTTCTGGATTTTCGGCCACTTCGTGGATGAGTCGATCATGCAGGATTACGGGACTTCCATGTGGAGCGGCGACAACGTTCCGACGGCCAGCAACACCTTCGGCAACCCCTCCTATAGCGCCGTTGTTCATGCCGTCTATACGGTCAGCCCCACCGTGCTGGATGAGGTCGCCTTCAACTACAACGGCAACCGCATCAATATTCTGCCTTCGGGCGTCCTGGCCCAACCCTCCGGCTTGAACATCCCCAGGATTTTCACCGGTCCCAACGCCGACAACCGCATCCCCTCCATCGACCTGGGTGGTTCGACCGGAACGGATTACACCATGAACTGGATGCCGTGGCAGAACAAGGCCGACGATTACCAGATCCGCGACGACCTGTCCTGGACCAAGGGATCGCACCAGATCAAGGCCGGCGCAAGCTGGGCCATCTACAAGAAAGTCCAGGACGTGTTCGCCGACACCGAAGGCGGCTACACGTTCAACGGCACTTACACCGGCAACGATTTCGCCGATTTCCTGCTGGGCATGGCCTCGAACTACCAGGAAGACGCCGTGCAGGACGCCGGCCACTGGGACAACCAGTCCGTGGCGCTTTACATCCAGGACAACTGGAAGTACAGCCAGCGGCTGACTCTGAACCTCGGCGTGCGGTGGGATAGTATTCCGCACACCTATGAAGAGAACAACCGCCAGTCCAACTTCTACCCCGGCCTGTACAACCCGGCCGCAGAGGCCATCATCCTGCCGAGCGGAAATATCAGCCCGAGCAGCCCGGGCCTCGGCACCAGCCCCAACGCCATTCTGAAGGGGTATCAGTTCTACATGAACGGCATCGGCCTGGCCGGCCAGAACGGCATCCCGGACGGCCTGGTGAAGAATTACTGGGGCACCGTCGGTCCGCGCCTCGGTTTCGCCTACGACATCGACGGCGCAGGTAAGACGGTATTCCGCGGCGGCGCCGGCATCATGTACGAACGCATCCAGGGCAACGACGTGTATAACGCCGGCACCAACGTTCCGTTCAGCGCCCACGTGTCGTACAACAACGTGAGCCTTTCCAACCCGAACCTCAGCCTCCTCACCGGCCAGACCCTGGTGGCGCCCATCACCGTCGCCAGCATCACCGGACTTTCCTACTCCGACTACAAAGCGCCGGCCAGTTATCAGTACAGCCTGGGCATTCAGCACCAGGTTTCGCGGAATACCGTGCTGTCGGTCGCCTATGTCGGCAACTTTAACCGGCACCAGAACGACTATCGCGACATCAACCTGCCGCCCCAGACCACCAGCGTGCTGGCGGGCCTGATCAATGGCACGGTCAACTACAACACAGTGGTTCCCTATCTCGGTTACAGCGGCATCAAGCTGTCCGAGAACGCCATGAACTCGCACTACAACGGGCTGCAGATGGACTTCCACGGGCAGGTCGCGACCGGCCTGACCCTGCAGGGTGTCTTCACGCTCGCCAAGGCGATCGACCCGCTCAACCAGGCGGGAGCCGCCGCGGATATGGAGACCGTCTCGGATCCTTACGACCGCAGCTACGACAACGGGCCGAGCCCGATGGATCGCAGGTACACGGGAATCGTGAACTTCGTCTACCAGTTGCCGTTCCTCCAGGGCAAGGGCACGGGAAGCCTTCTGAAGGATACGCTGGGCGGATGGGAAGTTTCCGGCATCGGCACCATGGAATCCGGCCTGCCTCTGAATATCACCCTCGGCGGCGCGGCGGGTTCCAACGGTCTTGCCAATGCCACCAACCGGCCAAGCACTCAGGGCGACTTCTCCCTGCCGCACACCCTGACCCAGTGGTTCAACCCGAACACGTTCTTCGCTCCCACGCTCGGCACCTGGGGCAATTTCCCGGCGCGTTCGATCTACGGTCCGGGCCGCGACAACTGGAACCTGTCGCTCTTCAAGAGCTTCACTTTCAGTGAATCTCGCGGCTACCACCTGGAACTCCGGCTGGAGACATTCAACATCTTCAACCACACCCAGTTCCAGAACGTCGACAGCACCTTTGCCGACAGCCGGTTCGGCCAGGTAACTTCCACTTACAACCCAAGAAACGTGCAGCTCGGCGTGAAGTTGTTGTTCTAGTCCGCCGCGCCAGGTTCGCAACTTCACTCCCCGCCTGGGTCTTTTCGACCAGGCGGGGATTCTTTTGTGGGCTCTGCGCAACCAGATGAGCCGCGCGCTTACTTCGACGGCTCCTTGACCTTCACCACCCGGTCGGCCGCCACGTTTCTCAACTCCTGAGCAATTCCGGAAGGCCAGTGGATCTCAACTAACTCGGCCGACTTCGCCGCGCCCAACCCGAAGTGCGTGGGTCCGGCGCTCGAAGATGCGTACCCGGCCGAGAACGAAACGTGGTTGTATTGCGTTTTTCCGCCGGCCGTCACCTTGATCCTGGCCCCGATCCCGTCGCGATTGCTCCTGGCGCCTTCAAGCTCGAACTCCAGCCAATGCATGCCGCCGGGGCTGTCGTTGAGCCAGATCTCGGCGGGCGCGCCGATGGCCGTCGTCACCACGTCCAGGCGCCCGTCGCCGTTGAGATCCGCCACCGCCGAGCCGCGGTGCCGGGCGGGCGGCGCGGCGGCCAGTCCGGCTTCGCCGGTGAGCGCCGCGAATTTCGCTCCGCCCAGGTTGCGAAACACGGTGTTCGGCTGCGCCACCTGCACGCGGGACGCGTATCCCAGCGATTGCACGTGGCCGCGCGTCACAAAGATGTCCTTCCAGCCGTCGTTGTCGAAATCGGCGATGGTGGGCGAATATCCGGCCATCGGCGCGCTCAGCCTGGCCATGCCGCTCGACCCGGTGATGTCCTTGAAGACGCCCTTCCCGAGGTTGCGGAACAGCGGGAACAACTCGTTGTCGAGCGCCACGAATGCGATGTCCGGGAGGCCGTCGTTGTCGATGTCCCGGAAATCCACGCCCATTCCCGAAATGAACTTCCCATCCTCCGCCAGCGCCACGCCCGCGTCGAAGGCCACCTCCTCGAACTTACCGCCGCCCTTGTTATGAAACAACGAGTTATCCATCTTGTCGTTGGTGACGAAGATATCCATCAGCCCGTCCAGGTCGTAGTCCGCGATTCCCGCGCCCATGCCCTTGCCCGGATGGGCGCGGATTCCGGATTCGGCGGAAACGTCGCGGAAAGTTCCGTCGCCGTTGTTCAGGAATAACTGGTTGGGGGTCGGCTTGTAGAATTTCGGATGGCAGTAATCCAGCTTGCCCGGGGCAGCCTCGCAGGCCGGTTCGCGATCGATGTCCCAGGCCAGGTAGTTCACCACGAAGAGGTCCAGGAGGCCGTCGTTGTTCACGTCCACCCAGGCCGCGCCCACCGACCACAAAGGACCGTACTCTTTGTCGGGGCGGTCGAGCCCGGCTTTGTGGGTGACATCCGTAAACGTGCCGTCGCCGTTGTTATGGTACAGGTGGTTGCCATGAACGCCGGCGACGAAGATATCTTCGTAACCGTCGTTATCGTAATCGCCGATCGCCACACCGTTGTCGAAGCCCGTGCCCGCCAGACCGGCCCGCGCCGTGACATCCTTGAAGTTACCCTTCCCGTCGTTTTCGAAAAGGTGGTTATAGTACTTGGGCGAACTCTTCGTCAGGGTGCGGATGTCGGCTCCGTTGGTGAAGAAAATATCCGGGTGGCCGTCGTTGTTATAGTCGAAAACGGCCACGCCCCCGGCCATGGTTTCCGGAGCGTGGCGCTCGAGAGTCTCGCAACTGTCCAGCTTGAAATCGATCGGCTGGTAGGTGAAGTGGATGGGCGCCTCGGCGTTCTGGGCCGGCGCAAGCGCCCAGGACGCGGCTAGAACCAGGGCTGCGGCCCAGAGGGGGTAAGCGGCCTTGTGGGACAGAGGAACTCGCGCCCGCCTCATGGCGTGGGCTTGCTCCCTTGTCCCGGCAGGGCGATGAGCGGAGCCTGCGGCTCTTCCTTGGCCAACTCCTTCACCCTGGCGAACTCCGCGTCCGCTTCCTGTTCCCTGCCCATGGAACGCAGCAGACGGCCCAATCGGTAATGCGCGTCGGGCTTGGCCGGGTCCAGCCGGATGGCCTCGCGAAAATGAACCGCGGACTCGGCGCCGGCGCCCCGGTCCGCCAGCAAAATGCCGAGATCGAGCTGGGCGAGCCGGATACTCGCATCCAGGCGCAGGGCGTGCCGCAAGTGCTCCTCGGCCGCACGAGCCGCGTCCAGGTGCATCTCCGCGTCGCCCAGGTAGGTCAAGGCCTGGGTGTGCTCCGGCTGGCTGGCCAGTTCCGCCTGGAACTCGCGCCGCGCCTCCTCGAAACGCTTCTGCTTCCAGTAGAGATATCCCAAGCCGAAATGCGCTTCAGGCTCGGGAACCGGGGCTTTCACCGCGGCTTCGAACTCGGCGGTCGCCTGCTCCTCCTGGTTGGCCGCGTCCAGCACTTCGCCCAGCAGCAGGTGGACCGGCGAGGAATCCGGATCCTTGGCCAGCAGCGCCCGGAACTCCTCAGTGGCCTTTGGGTACTGCCGCGACCACAGGTAGCTCTGGGCCAGCTTGAAACGCAGTTCCGCGTTGTCGGGCTGCCGGTCGCTGGCGAGTTTCAGTTCCGCCGCCGCGGCATCGAACTTGCGGCAGCCGTAATAGCTCATTCCCAGCAGCACATGCGCCTGAAAGCTGGACGGGTCGGCCTTGGCGGCTTGCTCGAATGCCGTGGCGGCTTCCGCAAACCGGCCGAGTTTCAAATAAGCCAGGCCGAGGTTCAGGTGAATGCCGGGCAGGTTGGGATCGAGGGCCATGGCAGCCCGGTAATGGGGAATGGCCAGATCGTACTTGCCCTCGCGCGCCAACCGCAGCCCGGCATTGGCTTCGTCCAAAGCGCCGGGGCCGGACGCCGCCCACAGGCACGCAGCGGCTACGAGCGGGAGCACAACGGACTTCATGGATTGGGAGCCGTCACTCATTGTATATCAGCCGGCGCGCCGCCATCCCGCCCGACGCCGGGCGCGCGCACGCTTCTACAGCTTCCGCCCCACGATGGAATAGTCCAGTCCGCCGAAGAACGCCTCGCGGAAATCTTCGGGCAGGCTCGCCAGCGCGGGAATCGACTCCACGGCGGGCGACAGGCGATGCACCTCGATATTGCCCACGCCGAATTCCTCCAGGTAGAAAGCCAGCAGCGCCTGCGGCACCGGCCGCGTGTGCGTGGGGTCCAGGTAGAAGTGGGTGGCGAAGATCGCCAGGCATTCCGGATTGGGGGTTTCGATGGCCATGACGCCGTTCCGCTGCAGGCGGCTGGAGCACAGCTTGATCATCTCGGGCAGGCGCTCGGCGGGCAGGTGCTCGATCACCTGCGAGCAGAAGATGCCGTCGAGCGACGCTTCCGGAATGCCGGCGAGGTACGCGAAGAGGTCGGCCGGTTCCGCTTCCAGTCCCTTGTGCCGGCAGATTGCCACGGACTCCAGGCTGAGATCGATGCCGCGGGCGGGAACGCCCGCCTCGCGCATGGCCTCCAGAAACTCGCCGCGGCCGCAGCCGATGTCCAGCACGTTGCGGCATCCCTCGAAGCGCGGCAGGTAGAACTGCTGGCCGCGCCTGACGTAATCCTCCGTGCCGCGGAAGCGTTCGGCGAAGCGCCCGTAATCGAACGGCGGCGGGGCCGGATGGGCGGCCGCGGGCGCAACTCCAGCGGCGGCGCCAACCGCGGCGCTGGCGGGCGCGGTCACCTGGACACGCTGGCGGATGGTGCGCAGCTCGGAGAAAATCAGCCGCTCGTACTCCAGCCGGATGCGCTCCAGGTCGGCCCACAAGCGCTTCTGGATATCGATGTGCCCGCGCTCCAGGCTGGCGGCGAACTCGTTGTGCTGGGCGCGCAGGGCGTCGCGGAAACGGCCCTCGATGATGTCGGCGCGGAACTGGGAAGCGCTTTGCAGGTCGGCCAGGGCGCGCAGGAACTGCACCTCGTAATCGTGCAGCTTGCGTTCCCACTCCGGCCGCCACTCGGACCAATGGCGGCGCAGGTCGGCGACTTCGCGCACCACTCCCAGCCGGCCGGCAATCTCCGCCAGCGAGCGGTTGTTCTCGGTCAGGACCTCGATGGCGGCGTCCAGGCAGGCGACCATCTTGCGGTTGAACTCCACCTGCTCGCGGACGTGCCAGTCCAGAGCGCGCGACAGCAGGCGCTTCCAGGCCTGCACCAGGGCGTTGAGCGGGCCGCCGCGGCGGGGGTTGACGGAACCGATGGCGGCCACCTTGCCGAGCGCGGCATCGCGGGCGTGAACCAGCGCCATCAGGCTGGGCAGAGGGATGTCGGCGGCGGCGGTTTCGGGGTGGCGCGCGCTCACCTGCTCGCGCACCGCGCGCAATATGGCGATCAGTTCAGCGCTTTCCACGCGGACGGCTCCAGGCGGCGGTGACCACCGTGCTGAGGCCGCCGCGGGGCGAGAACTCGCCGGTCACGGTGGCCATTTTCGGATTCGCCGCGCGCACGACGTCGGCCAGCACGCGGTTCACGATGTTCTCCTGAAAAATTCCCAGGTTGCGATACGCCAGCAGGTACATCTTGAAAGACTTCAATTCCAGGCAGCGGCGGCCGGGGATGTAGCGCAGCACGATCCTGCCGAAATCGGGAAGGCCGGTTTTGGGACACACGGCGGTGAACTCCGGCATCGCGATTTCGATTTCGTAATCGGCGTACTGGTTGGGCCAGGTTTCGATCTCCGGCAGAGCAACGTCGATCCCGGCCGCGGCGTGTTCGCCTGTATACCCTGTTTTCACGCGAGGGCCTTTCATGCGAGAACCTTCGAGAGCAGGTCGAGAAACATGCCGACATCGGCCACCACGCCCACGGCCTGGCCGGTGCCGCGGTCGCTGACCTTGGTGGCGACCGCCGGGTTGATGTCCACGCACACGATCTTGACCCAGCTCGGCAGCATGTTGCCGGTGGCGATGGAGTGCAGCATGGAGCCCAGGCACAGAACCAGTCCGGCGCCCTTGAGTTGCCCGGCGTAGGCGTCCTGGGCGGCGTTCATGTCGGTGATGGTCTCCGGCAGCGGGCCGTCGTCCCGCAGGCTGCCGGCCAGCACGAAGGGAACGCGCGCGCGCACGCACTCGTAGAGGATGCCGGAGCGCAGCCGGCCGCCGGCCACGGCTTGCTCCACGCCGCCCGCGTGATAGATGGCGTTGATGGCGCGCATGTGGTTGCGGTGGCCGTGCTCCTCCTGCCGCCCGTCGGTGAGCCGGATGCCCAGCGAGGTTCCGAAGAGCGCGGATTCGACGTCGTGCACTCCCAGCGCGTTGCCGCTCAGGACGGCGTGCACCCAGCCGTTGCGGATGAGCGAGGCGAGGCCGGCCGAGCCCCCGGTGTGGACCACCACCGGGCCGGCCACCACGACCACTCGAAAGTGGCTCTCGACGGCGTGGCGCACCAGCTCGGCGGTCTGCCGCACGGCGGTATCTACCTGGCGTTCCGAGGAAATCTCGTGCGACATGAAGGCGAACGACAGGCGGTCGCGCTCCTTGTTCTCCGGCGCCACGCGAATGCCGCGCAGCCCCACCACGATGCGGTCGCCGCTCCGCAGATCGCGCAGGCGGCGGCAGAAGGCCCGCCCGTCCTCCACTACGATCATGGCGTCCATGCGCTGATTCTGAACTTCCACCCACTCCTGTCCGAGGCGCACATAGGTGCGGTGATTGGTGGTGGAGTAGAAATCCTCGGGCGCGCAGCGGTCGCGTTCCACTTCGCGCAATACCGCGTCGGCGCTGCCCACCGGCGTGCAGCCCAACTCCAGCAGGCCGGCCAGCAGCCGGTCGAGCGCAAGTGCGTCCGGTGTCTCGACCTTCAGGCGGAGATAAGAAGGCTCGGTATTGGTGCGGCCGATACGGAACTGCTCGACTTCGAACCGGCCGTGATGCTCCACGACCTTATCGAAGACGTTCTCCATGATGTGCGAATCGATCAGGTGGCCTTCGGTCTCCACCACTTCCTGGAATGGCATAGAAGAAACCATTGTCCCATGGCTGGCGCGGCGGGTGAGGACAAGGCGGAAGCGGAGGCGCGCTTCAACTCGCCGGCGGGCGTTGCGCGCCATCCGCGGCGCAGGCGCGGTCCAGGGCTTCCATGAGCGCATCCGGACGCAGGGGTTTCGAGATGTAGGCGTCCATGCCGCTCTCCAGACAGCGTTCCCGGTCGCCCTTCAAAGCGTACGCGGTCATGGCGACGATGGGGATATGGAGATCGCCGCCGCACTCGCCGCTGCGGATCGCGCGGGTGGCCTCGAAGCCGTTCATCACGGGCATCTGGATGTCCATCAGGATGGCATCGAATTCTTCCTGGGCCAGGGCTTCGAGCGCTTCCCGGCCGTTGTTGGCCACGCGCGCCCGGTGGCCGTGCTTGGCCAGGAACACGCTGGCCAGGTGCTGGCTGACGGGGTGATCCTCCACCACCAGAACGCGCATCCCGGATTTGCCCGCGCCGGCCTGCCGGGGCGGTGGAGCTGGAGCCGGGGGCCCGGTCTCGGGAACGCCCAGTATCCCGTCCAATGTCGTCAGCAGCGATTCGGCGGAACGCTTGGCGGTCAGCAGGTAGTCGCGCTGCTCCACGGTAAGGGCGGTCTCGAGCGCCAGTTCGGTCATGCCCAGGATGCCGTTCATGCGGGTGCGGACCTGGTGGCAGGTGCTGGCGAGCGCCTGGCCTTGCGCCCGGCAAGCCGCCTCGATCCGTTCCTTGGCCTCGCGCAGTTCCTCCTTGAGCGCGCGCAGTTCCGCATTGCGCGCGCAGACCTCGTCTTCCAGGGCCTCGCGGCGGGCGCGCAGGGAGTAGTTCTGGAACAGGGTGACGGATTTGGCCGTCTGGGCAGGTGGGGTCCAGGGAGTGGATTGCGTCCGCCGCGCTTCCCACGCCACCGGGAGGGCCGCCAGCGCGGACAGCGCCAGCAGGAAAAGCGCGGGGCCGGTGGCTGCGCCGGCCCCTCCATTCCGGGCGCACTGGAAGACGAAGGACGCGATAGCGGCTCCCAGCAGCGCCGATGCCAGTGAAAGCCAGAGCAGGGCCCGGGACTCGGGTGCGGTGGAGAAGCGGCCGGAGAGGCGCACGATCTTCCACGGACGCACGCGCGAGAACTGCATGTAGAACTTATCGGCGCCCAGCGGCAATCCGTGAAAACCTGGTGTGCGTCTGTTCCCGGGTTTTCTACCGGATCGCCAGCCAGGCCAGGAACAGACCGTCGGGCGGCACGTCTTCCCAATACGAAATGTAGCGGCTGGTGACCGTGCGGCAGTGGCGCTTGAGAAGCTGTTCGAGTTCTCCACGGGTGAACCAGCGCTCCCAAACGGGTGTCTCCAGCCGCCCCCATTCGCGGGCGTTCTTGTCGATCACCGCGATCCGCCCGCCCGGCTTCACCACGCGGCAGATCTCGGCCACGGCGCGGTCGATTTCCACGGCGTGCTCCAGGGATTCGGTGGCGTAGGCGGCGTCGAAAAAACCGTCCTCGAACGGCAGTTCGGTCATGCTCCCGGCGCGCGTGCGGATGCCGGCGGGGACGAAGCGCAGCATTTCCTCCGAGATGTCCAGGCCCCAGATTTCCGCGGCCGGTTCGCGCTCCTGAAACAGGCGGGCAAAGCGGCCCTTGCCGCAGCCCACGTCGAGCACCCGCTTGCCGGCCAGCGGGCCCAGGTGCTCCGCGATCAGCTTCACGTGGTAAATGCGCGGGTCGATGGTGGAGGGAAAATGCTCTTCGTCGCGCGACGCCTCGTCGAAAGAGGCTTGAATGCGCGCGCGCAGCTCGGGGGTGAGCCGCGCGCGCGGCCAACGCCGCCAGAGGCGTCTCCAATCCAGCCCGGGCATGCGCCGCCTAGGCCCGCGTCAGGAAGATCGGCAGACCGAGTTTGTGGTCGTACACCGGGCGATACCGCTCGACGTTGTACATGGTTTCGACTTCCACCCGGCGCGGTCCCAGCTTGGGATCGGGAATCCCCGCCAGGTGGTAGCAGCCGTTGCCGATGGCGGTCATGACGCCGTGCTGGCCCGCTTCGATGGCGTCCATGGCCATGCCGGCGAAGGTGGAAGCCACCATGCGGTCGACGAAATCGGCGCTGCCCGAACGCAGGTCGTAGGTCAGATCGCTGACGATGGTTTCCTCGCCGGTGGCGGCCTTGATCTCGTTGCTGAGGTCCTCGGCCACGCTCATCTTCTTGCGGTGCCCGAAAGCGTCCGGCTCGCCGTATTCCTTGACGGCGTAGCCTTCCCACTCGGCGCCCTCGGAAAGAATGGCCAGGGAGTAGTTGCTGGGGTTGTTGCGCTTATCGGTGACCAGCAGGTCGATCAGCTTCTTGAGGTCCACCTTGAATTCGGGGATGCAGCAGCGCACGCTGGTGACGTAGGCGGTGTACAACGCGGTGTATCCGGCGTCGCGGCCGAACACGCGGAACAGGCCGATGCGCTCGTGCGATCCGACCGTGGTGCGCTGCCGCTCGATGGCGTCCATGGCGCGGGTGATGGCGGTCGAGAAGCCGATGCAGTACTCCGTGTTCCGCACATCGTTGTCCATGGTCTTGGGCACGGCGATGACGTGCATGCCCTGCCGGTCCAGTTCGGCCGCGTAGCTCAGCGTGTCGTCGCCGCCGATGGCCACCAGGTAATCCAGGCCGAGAATCTCAATGTTCTTGAGGACCGCCGGGGTGATGTCGTACACCGTCGAGGTCACGCCTCTCTTGGTGGTTTCCTTCTTGGGGAAATCCTGGCCTTCCAGAACCGGCGGGATCTTTTTCATCTTGGACGGATTGGTGCGCGAACTGTGCAGGTACGTTCCGCCCGTGCGATCGATGGTGCGCGTGTTCTCCCGGTTGAGGGGTAGCACGTAGCGGGAACGGCTGGCCGGGTCCTGCAGGTTGACGTGCGTCAACCCTTCCCAGCCCCGCCGGATGCCGATCACCTCGCACCCGATCTCGCTTCCACGGTACACCACCGTCTTGATCACCGAATTCAGTCCTGGGACGTCGCCGCCGCCCGTGAGGATGCCAATGCGCTTCGCAGCCATGAAGACTCCTGAGTCTGAAAATCTCTGTTGCAGATTGGAAAACCCTATTATAGCGGGCCACGGACGCAGCCGGGCGCGGGCGCAATTGCGCTACTTGACCTCGATGGCCCCGCCCGCCGCCGTCAGCTTGCCATCCAGGTCGTCCTGCGCCAGCGCGCGCACGGAGTAGCTGCCCCGAGGCGCTGGGAGCGTCATCTGGGCAGTGTAGGTTCTCTTCGCCAACTGCGCGAAAGTCGCCTCCGTGAGATTCAACTCCCACTCGCACCGCTTTCCCGTCACGAAGTTCCCGTGGCTATCCCGCAGAACTCCGATGATGGTCAGCTTCTGCGCCCGCCGGTCCTGCCTGGTCTCGAAATGCAAACGGCTGAAATCCAGGTGCGCCACCATGACAATCCCCCGCGCCCCAACCCCCGGCGCCCAGGTGAACCGGACAGGCAGGTCTGTGATGGTGTCCGAGGCCATCGCTTCGGTATCGAGTCTGGAAGGATGCGGCGCCGGCGCGGCAGCCTGCGCCGGGGGCGCCGTGTAGCCCAGCCGGGCCTGCACCGAATAACGCTCACCCGCGGCCAGCCGCACTTTCAAGCGGTGAAAACGCCCGTCGGCCACTACGTCCGAAGGCGCGAAGCTCAGCAGGTACATGATTTCCGGCGCCATGCCCAGATCCCGGAAGCCCCGCGCCAGATCGTTGTTGTTGTGGTAGAACGTGCCGCCCGTGCCGGAGGCCAGCACCTCCATTGGTTCGTTCGGCGCCTCTGCCTCCGTCTCCGCGATATTCGTCTCCTCCCGGCTCTGAACGCGCACGGAAGCGTCGCCTCCCGGAATCACCGTGTACAACCGCTTGGCGTCCAGAGTGTCGATCACTACTTCCGCGTGGCGCGCCTTGGTCATCAGGTCTTCCAGGTCCATCTCCAGGTCGCGCGTGAGGAATCCCGCCGAAGCCAGCAGAATCGTGCGCTGTCCCGGCAATTTCGCCATGGCGTCCACCAGGCCTCCGACCACGCGCAGCGTGTTCGTCGAATTGAGCAGCGCGTGCTCCCACACGATCCGGGCGGGAATGACCACCTGCTTCAATAGACATGGGAGGCGCTCGCAGAGTGAACACTCGGCGATCTTGGCATACAGCAAGTCCCTGTCCAGGTAATTGGCGATCAGGTACGCCTCATAGGGCGAGATGCGGAAGCACTCGTGCGCCGAATCGTCGGTGAACCGCTGATGGGCCGCCACCCTGGCAATCTGCTGGACCAGCGCCGGCACATCCGCCGTGAACGTGGCGTCCAGCGACTGTGCAATAGGGACCACCGACACCAGGTCGCCCGGCGCCAGGCTGGTTTTGACGAATCGTTGCGCGGCTTCCTTGGCCGGCTTCAGGGTGAGCATGTCGGTGTTCAGATCGTCGAAGCAGAGCATCACGAAGCGGCGCCGCGCCCCAGGTTTCGGCCCGGCGGCCTCAGCCGGCCCCGCCGGCGGGACGGCCGGCTCCGCACCCTTGCCGGCGTCTGCGGGCGGCGTGAAGTTTTCCACCGAGAAGCCGGTGATGGTCTGTTTCTTTCCGGCGTCGTAGATTTCGAAGTCGTCCCGCGTGAGGCCGGCAACCACGCGGCGCCGCCCATCGCGGACCACCACGGGGACTTCCACCACGTTCGCCGCGGTGCGCAGCGTGACCGGAGGGGGAGGCACGTACGGAGCCGTCCGTACTCGCATCTCGTCGGGCGGGATGGATTGAGCCGCCGCCGCGCCGAGACAGGCCAGCGCCGCCAACGCGGCCCGATATGGGCCGTTCGAGTGGTTCATCTTTCGAATCCAGGGGACCGCTTTGACAGTTATTATACGCGGCGCGTCGCCGGGCAGGCTACGGCGCGGCGCAATCGCGGACTGGCCATTTCGAGCCATTGAGCAGCACCCCCCGGCCGTATTTCCGCAAAAAAGATCAAGACACGCGCGTGCGGTAGGGCTAGACTCGATCTCATGAAGCCCGATACCGCGAACTCGTACCGCCGGCGCATCTCGAATGTGTTGACGCACATCCAGCAGAACCTGGACGGTCCCCTGACGCTGGACGAACTGGCCGGCGTGGCGTGCTTCTCGCCGTTTCATTTCCACCGGGTATTTCGGGGCATGGTGGGCGAAGCGGTCAAGGAGCACGTGCGGCGGCTGCGGCTGGAGCGGGCGGCGCGCGAGTTGCGGCGCACCGAAAGCGGGGTCCTGGAGATCGCTTTGGAGGCGGGGTATGAAACCCACGAGTCGTTTACCCGGGCCTTCGCCGAGACATTCGGGATGCCGCCGTCGGAGTTCCGCCGGAGGCGCGACGCGTCGCTCGAGGCGCGCCTGCCTCCCGGCGCCCAGTCGCGCGCCAGCGGGTTCCGCGTGAAGCGGCTGGATGCCATGCGGGTGGCGTTCATCCGTCACGTGGGATCGTACGACGATGTCGGCAAGGCATGGAGCAAGCTCTATCCCTGGGCGGCGATGCAGGGCCTGCTGGGTCCGGGGACGCGCGTGCTGGGCATCGCCCACGACGACCCCGACATCACACCGCCGGACAAGCTGCGCTACGACGCCGCCCTGACCCTGACCCGCCCGGCCGCGCCGGCGGGCGAAATCGGCATTGCCGAAATCCCCGCCGGAGAGTATGCCACCGCGGTGCACACCGGCCCGCACAATTGCCTCTCGGATTCCTACGCCGAGCTGGCCGGAAAATGGCTGCCGGAAACCGGGCGCGAATTGCGCAACGCGGCGGCCATCGAGTTCTATTTCAACTCGCCGCAGACCACGCCGGCCGAGGAACTGCGCACCGAGATCTGTCTTCCGCTGGTGGCGGAAGCGTAGATTTCCGGGCGCGAACGGACGCTTTCTTCCGCGCCTCCGCTCAAGGCCGCGAGCGGTGGCCCGGCAGCACGGGAATTGCGGCCGAAATCGCAATCGAAAGGAGCTTTTATGCACAAGATGTATTGGATTGGCGGCGCGATCCTGTTAGTGGCGATCGCGGCGCTGGCCGCCTGGATCTGGCGCGCCATGATGGGACCGATGTACCAGCCGGGCAACGTGCGCGCCGGGAAGGACGTGGTTGAACCTCTGACGCCCGCGGCCCAGCAGAGCGGCGCGCGATGGCTGGTGGCGCCGGGAATCGAACTGTATCATTTCGAGGAAGGCGCGGGGACGCCCATTCTGGCGATCCACGGCGGGCCGGGATTTCCCCCGGCCGGGCCGTGGCGCGCGGGGGCGCTGCTGGGGCGCGATTACCGCCTGATCTATTATCACCAGCGCGGTTGCGGCCTCTCCAGCCGCCCCATACAGTCGTTCTCCAACCCCAACATGTACGCCAACATGCAACTGCTGAACCGCACCCTGGGGCTGCCCGCGCAGGTGGCCGACATCGAACGCATCCGCCGCATCCTGGGCGCCGACAAGATCGTTCTGATGGGCCACTCCTTCGGCGCTCTGCTGGCCGCGCTCTATGCCGCCGAGTTTCCGGAGCACGTGCGCGCGGCCATCTACGTGGCGCCCGCCGACCTGACGGTCCTGCCCAACCCGCAGACCGACCTGTTCGGCCTGGTGCGCCGCCGCCTGCCCGCCGGGATGCAGCCGGAGTTCGACGGTTACATGGCGGAGTATTTCGATTTCCAGCGCGCCTTCAAGCGCAGCGAGCGGGAATCGGGCGCGTTTTACGGGCGCTTCGCCAAGTACTATGGAGCGGCCGCCGGCGGCCCGCCGCCGCAGACCGGCGATGTTTCGGAAGCCGGCTACTTACCGCTGGCAATCTACTGCGGCATGGGCAAGCACCACGATTACTCGGCCGCGCTGCGGGCGGTCGCGACGCCGGGTCTCGCGATTCACGGCAGCCTGGACATGCAGCCGGAGAGCGTGACCCGCGGTTTCGCGGCGCGTTTCCCCAATTGCCGCTTCACACAGATCGACGGCGCCAGCCACTTTGTGTTCGACGATCGGCCGGAGGAATTCGCCAGCCAGGTGAGGGAGTTTTTGAAAGGGATCTGAAGGCAGGAAAGCGGGCAGGCTACCCAAAGGCAGCCTGCCCGCGGCAAATCAGAAGAAAAACTTCGTGGACAACTGAATGTAACGCGGCGAGCCGAACCCCGTGATTTCGCCGAAGGTGCTGGCGGTAAGGCTGCTCGACGGGCCGTTCCAGTTGGCGTGGTTCATGACGTTGAAGAAGTCGGCGCGGAAATCCAGGCGCAGACGCTCCTTCATCTGGAAGCGCCGGCTGAGGGCCATGTCCCACTGAATGGTGCCCGGGCCATAGATGGCGTTGCGCCCGAGGTTGCCGAACATTCCGCTGAACACGGTGCAGGAGCCGGTCTGATTCTGGGCTACATTGCCGGCGCAGCCGAACGAACCCGGGTTGAGGTAAGTGGCCAGGGACTTCGGAGAGCCGTATACGGCGTTTGGAACCAGCACTTCGGGCCGGTCCAGGAGCTGGGCGCTGAGGGAGATGTCCTTGCCGCCGTCGCTAAGCTGGATGGGGGCGCCGGTGTAGAAGTTGACGAGGGGCGAGAGCTGCCAGTTCTTGGTGACGCTCTTCACGACGGCGTTCCCGCCGACTCCGCCGCTGGTGGCAACCAGCGTGGCGATGAAGTTCTGCCGGTGGTCGAAGCCGCAGGCGCCGCGCTCGCCGGTTTTCCGGTTGGTCGGATTCTGGTAGAGCACGCCCGCCAGCTCTCCGGCGTAATCCCAGGAGCTGGAGCAGTGGCTCCAGGTGTAGTTGAGGTTGAGGTTGACTCCGTGGGAGAGACGGTGCACGGCCGATAGCAGCAAGCCGTGGTACTCGGCGTTGCCGCCATCGTCGGTTTGCTGAATGTCGGAGTACATGGCTCCCAGCGTGGGGTTGGCCAGAACGGTCAGCCGGCGGCTGTTGGCATTGGCGGCGGTGGCGCCGGCCATGGGAACGGAGTAGTTCACGTCGGTGGATCCCCAGATGTGGCGGGTCGCGCTGCCCAGGTAGTTGGCGGTCACCAGCCAGTCGTTGCCCATCTGGCGCTGGTAGCTGAGGTTCCACTGCATCATGTACTGCGGGATGACGCTGGGCGGAACGCTGACGTAAGTGCCCGCGGATGGGAAGACGGTGTGGCCCGGGAACGGATCGCCTCCCGGGTAGCCGTTGAACGGATTGGTGAACGTATTGCAGGTCGCGCAGTACTCGCCGTAGTTGATGGTGAGCGAGGAGACGTACGGCGCGTTGGTGGTCCAGCGTTCGGGATAGAACATCTGGGCGGTGTCGTGGATCAGAACGAACGCCGTGCGGATGGTCTGCTTGCCGTCGCCCTTGGGATCCCAAACCATTCCGAGTCGAGGCGAGAACAGGGCCCAGTGGTTGGCGGTAAGCGCCTTGCCGTAGGGATCCTGCGCCGAATCGGTGGTGAAGACCAGGCCGGCGGGAGCGGTCGGGTACCGCGGGTCGGCGGTGTGCCAGCCCTGCAGGAACAGCGGCCAGAGGAATTGGTTGCCGCGGCCCTGCTTATCGTAAGCCGACTCGGACGGTTCCCAACGCACGCCGATGTTGATGCTGAGGTTCCGCTGCAGGTGGATGGCGTCCTGCACGTAAGCGGCCATGGCGGTGTTGCGGATGTAATCGGAGATCACGTTGCCGTCGGTCAGCCCGCTGAAGCGGCCGGTCAGCAAGTCCGCCAGACCGTCGCCCGAGTAGGTGCCGTTGAAGGTGAACTGGCCGTTGGCCTGCTGGTAGTTGAAGGAATTGAACTGCACCTTGCGGCCGTCGAAACCAATCCCGATCTGATGCTTGCCGCGGATCATGGTGAAATCGTCCGCCACCTGGTAGGTGTTGTCGTCGAAAGCCGAGAGCGCGCAGGAGCCGCAGCCGACGTTGAACCCGCCGCCCGAGTACCCGCTGACGCTGAGCTGCGTGTAGTTGTCGATGTTGATGAACATGTTCACGCCCAGATCCTTGGGGCTGAACAGGTTGGTGGCAGCCGAGCGGTTGTTGCGGCGCCGGTTGGCGGTGGCGTGGAAAGAGTTCACATCCTGGCCGCCGGCGAGGGTGTAGGTGTCGCCGATGGTCCCGGTCTGGGAACGCTGGTTGTTTCCGTTAGCCGAGGTGGTGAGAGCGTTGTGGCCGTCGAATACGGCTTCCGCGATGTAGTCGTAAATGTAGTAGCGGCCGTAGAAATTGTGCCGGTCGTTGACCACCCAGTCGACGCGGCCTACCCACTGATCGTCGGGGTTGTTGGCGGGGTTGCCATACAGCTCGGTCCCGCAAGGATTGGGAGATGTCACGAAATAGGTCGAGGCCAGCTTGAACCCGGCGGGGTCGAACGAGGAAACCGGGATCTGGTTGTTGGGATACGGATTGCCGCTGGGATCCTTCAGAACTTTCGCCGACTTGAGGCAGGCGGTGCTGTCCACCACGCTGAAATCGCCCGAGAGCGTCGCCGCGGTGGGCACGTAGGCGGTGCTGCCCGTCGGGTCGCTGCGCTGCCGGGTACCCTGGTATCCGCCGAAGAAGAACAGCTTGTCCTTGATGATTCTGCCGCCGGCGGTGCCGCCGAACTGGTTGCGCTTGAGAGAGTCGCGGATGGGCTGGGTGGCGAATTGGTCGCCCTTGGGCCGGGCGTTGAGGTCGCCGTTGCGGATGAACTCGAACACGTCGCCATGCAGCGCGTTGGCGCCCGACTTGGTCACGATGTTGACCACGCCGCCGGGATGCAACCCGTACTGCGCCGGCAGTCCGCTGGTCTGCACGTTGAATTCCTGGATGGCATCCGGGAAAGGAATGGGCAGGTTGACGTTGCTGAAGTTGTCGTTATTGTCGCCGCCATCCAGCAGGAAGTTCACGCCGTTGGCCTGGCCGCCGGCCACCGAGAACTGGCCGCTCCCGTTGGATCCGCCCATGTTCTTGCTGCCCGTCAGGTCGCCGCCGTTGAGATTCATGGTGGTCGTGCCCGCACCGGTGAGCTGCAGCAACTGGGTGGGATTGCGGCCGTTCAGCGGCAGGTCCTCGATGGACCGCGTGCCGATGACTTGGCCGATCGAACTATCCTTGGTCTCGACCATGGCGGCGTTGGCGGTCACCTGAACGCTCTCCGTTACCGCGCCAATAGTCAACGTGACAGGAATCTCGATGTTGGTGGCGACTTGCAGCTCGATGCCCGTCTGAACGTACTCTTTGAATCCAGGGGCCGTGACTTCCAGCCGGTAGGGACCGATAGGCAGGTTCGGCATGGAATACCGGCCGGTGGCATCGGTCGTGCCCGTGCGGACCTGGTGCTTTTCGACTTCCGTCATTTTCACCGTAGCCCCAACGATGGCTTGGCCGCTGGGGTCGGTGACGTGGCCGTCTACTTCGGCCACGGCGACAGCCTGGGCCTTGGCTTGCGGGGTGACAGCGCAGAACATTAAGACGGCGCCCACAAGGGCCGCCGCCACACTTCGATCTCCTCGGATCATCCTGAACAACATACGTAGTTGTCTCCTAATGAAGTCTCAACTCGAATCACCGGGCTGGAACCGCGAACATGAACGCTCATTTCGCCGTCGGCCAACCCGCTCCAAAACGACACTACACGCCGCGCGGAAACCGTTTGTATTGCGGGCGTGCCGCACTAACCTCTAGCCGGCAAAGTAAGACCGGCTACACCAATGACACAAGATTGTAAACTGGCTTGCCTTGGAAGTCAATGAAAAAGAATGGTGAAACGATGAAATAGAATGCCCGTTATGCCCCGGGGTTTGAAACCCCCGGGAAGGTGAGCGGACGGCGCGCGGGCGACTCCTCACGCTGGGCGGACCCGAAAAGCGGCCTAGTATCGCGGTTTCTCACACGCGGCCAGCGGAAGTCCGCGGACGGGGCGAAAACTAAGTGGCGATAGAGACCGCCACCGGGCCGGGCACGCTGCCTGCGCGGGGCGGCGCCGGAGCTACGCCAGTTCCTGAGCGGCAGGCGGTTCGAAATAGGCTTGCGCCAACTCGGGCTTCTCGCGGATGGCCTTGCGCCAGTGGGTGCGGGCTTCTTCCTCCTGGCCCAAGTCCATGAGCGCGTGGCCCAAATTGAGGAGCGCTTCGGCGAACTGCGGATCCTCGGCCAGCGCCTGCTGGTAGAAGCTCACGGCTTCCTGCGCGCGCCCGCGCCGCTGGCAGATCAGGCCGGCGTTGTAGAACAGCTCAGGCGAGTGCTCGCCCAGTTCGATCAGCCGCTGGTGCAGGGCGAAGGCCTCGTCGAAATCCTGGGAATCCAGCGCCAGGGCCGCCAGCCCGCGCACCGCGTCGGAAGAGTCGGGACGCAGCATGAGCGTCTCCTCGAAGCAGCGGCGGGCTTCGGCGGAGCGCGAGGACCGGGCGTAGGCGATGCCGGAGTTGAGCCACGCCTCGGGCCAGTCCGAGCGGCGCGCCAGGCACTCCTGGAACGCCTCCGCGCTGGCCTTGTAATCGCCGCCCAGCAGGCGCAGGTAACCCAGGCGGAAGCGGGCGTCGCCGTACTCGGCGGCGTCGCGGCCGATGCGCGCGTAAAGTTTCTCCGCCCCGCTGCGTTCGCTCTGCTGCTCCAGCACCAGCGCCAGGTTCCAGAGGACGCCGGCGTGCGCGGGGTCGACTTCGAGCGCCTTTTCATAGCTGGCGCGCGCGCCCGCCAGGTCGCTCAGTTCCTGCCGCGTGACTCCCAGGTTGAGATGGCATTGCAGCGAACCCGGATTCAGCGTGGCGGCCTGCTTATAAGCCTCCGCGGCCTTCTGAAAGTTGCCTAACTTGTGAAAGGCCACGCCCAGGTTGAACCAGTTTTCGAAACGGTCGGGAACCGTTTCGGTGAGGGTGCGGCAGTAGCGGGCGGCGGTGGAGAAGTCGCCTTCGGAGAAGGCCAGCGTGGCCAGAGCCTCGGCGGCCACCGGCGAGTCGGGCTGCAGTTCCACCAGCATCTGGGCGTAGCGGCGCACGCTCTCGTGGTCCTTCTTCTCCAGGAACATGGCCACCAGGTTGGAGATGGCTTCGTCGCAGCGCGGATTGCGGGCCAGCACCTTGCGGTACTGTTCCACGGCTTCGGCGGGCCGCCCGGTCTGCTGCAGCGCCACGCCCTTGCCGAAGAGCGCCTGCTCGTTTTCGGGAAAGAGGCTGAGGAATTTTTCCAGCGGCTCCAGGGACTGGGCGGGGCTCCCGGCGTGGATCAGCGAGATTCCCAGCCCGAGCAAGGCCTCCGAGCGGGTGGCGTCGGCTTCCAGCGCATTGCGGAAGGCCTGCGCGGCGGGCCGCCACTTCTGCAGGTTGCCGCGGCACACACCCAGGTTGAAGTGCGCGGTGCGATGCTGGGGATCGGCGTCGGCCATCTGGGCGTAGGTGGCGGCGGCAGCTTCGTAGTCGTGCATCTCGTACTGAATGTGGCCCAGGGCGGAGAACAGCGTGGTGTCGTTCTCTCCGCTCTCAATGGCCTTTGACAGCAACCGTGCGGCGCTCTCCAGTTTGCCTTCGAGGTGCAGCGAAACGGCTTTGGACAACGTGCGGCTGGCGCGCTTCTGCTGCTTGCCTTCCTCGATCGACATAACGCCTTCCGGCAGGGCGCTGCGGCGGGTCGAAGGGGTGGTTACAGGCTCCATCTCTGGATTCTCCGTTCTGCGAAATTCGGCGGGGGGAGCGGCGCCAGGTTGCGCGCCCGCGCGCGCCGCAGGGCGACCACCGCCGCCAGGCCGAGTGTCTCGGCGGGCTCAAACGGCGCACCCGGAACGCTCCCGTGCGGACGGCCGTAGGGTTCCTGGGGCCATAGCCCGGCGGTGCGTACGCTCGGCGAGCCGGAAAGATAGGCGCAGACGCGGCCCAGAAAATCCTCGTTCCTGGAAACTTTCATCCAGTACAGGCGGGCTTTTTCGCCGGCCTCGGCGAAGAAGCCGACTCCACCCGTGGAGGGCGCGTCGTCGGTCCAACTGTCCACTTCCTCGCCGTCCACCGAGGCCGTGAAACGGTTGCCCTTCACGTCCACCAGCACCTGCATCGGGCGGCTGTTCGGCACCACCACGTCCAGCGGCGTCTCCGAATACCCGACTTGCTTGCCGCCCACCACGGAGTAATGCGCCATGGCGATGACGGGGCGGGGGCCGGGCTGCACCACGGTGAACTTCATGGCGTAATAATTCTGGTTGTCGCGCGCGCGCACCACCCAGTCCATGCTCTTGCGCTCGATCTGGCCGAAGAACTCCAGGGTGTAATCTGTGTAGCTCACGGTGGGACGGAAAATGGCCAGCGGACCGGGCTGAACGTAGCCATCGGCGGAGCGCGTCCAACCGGGCGCCCAGGACTTCGCGCCCGCGCCCCAGGCTTCCATCCCGCTGCGGAAAGTGTCGCTCCACGAAACCGCGGCGCGGTCGGCGATGGCCTGGCGCAGATGCGCGACGGGACCCGACGGTTGGCGCCGCACCGGCACCATGGTAGCCGGAATTTCGTTCGTCGCCGTGTCCGTCGAAATCTCCCGGGCGTGCCGGCCGCTCAAGCTTCCCAACCAGACCGCGGCTGTCAGAAACAGCCCGGCGGCGACCGCCAGGATGGCGTTGCGGGCGCGCTTGCTGCCGGCGATCTGCCCCACCGCCCGCGAAATCGCCACTACCTTCGCCAAGCCGAACTTCGATTTCCCCGCCGGCGGCACCAGGTCTTCCAGGCGTTCCAGGAGCGGCTTCGCAGTCAGCTTCGGGCGCAGCACGGCGACGGAGGCCGGAATCCATTCCACGGGCTTGGCAACCACGCCGGCCTTGGGACGGCAGTGGAAGTCGAGCACCACGAAGGAGGCGGGACGCAGCCTGGGCGCAAGCGCTCCGGCCAGCCCTTCGGCGAACAGATCGCCCACCGATTCGCAGAGTTGCGCGCGCCCGAGACCGGTCACCGGCTTCACCACCGTGTGCGCGGCCGCGGGAGCGGGCTCGAGTGGCCGCGGCATGCATTCGGGCAGCACGCCGGATTCCAGCCGGATGCGTCCCGAGATGGCGGCCAGGGCGGCCACCGGGAGGGACAATGGCGGCACGCTTACCGCCGGAGCCGGCGCGCGGGGTTCCACTATCGGGAACGATTCCACCGCAGCGGCGGCAGGGGCCGGCACCGGTCCGGCGTGCGCGCCGCGCAGCGAATCCTTGGCCTGCCACGCGGGCATTCGAGGCAGTTGCAGGCCGGCGGCGAGAGCCGTTTCGGCCACCATGCTGGGAGTCGCCTCCACCCACACCGCCTCGGGTTGCGAATCCACCTTCCACCCGGCGCACGCCGGCAGCCGCAGCGCCGCGGCAACGGGCGAGCACGATTGCATGGCCGGCGGGATGGCAGGCGCGCGCGAGGCCACCAGGATCGCGTCGGCCATCGAAGGCAGCACCATGCGGGCCGCCGGCGTGGCGGCCGGAGAGGTCATCCACGCTTCGCTGGCGGGCGGCCGCGGAGGGCTTTCCACGGGAGCCGCGAGCGGCTCGAAGCACGCCGTGACGTCGAAGCGCGGCAGCTTCTCGCCCGACTGCAACGGCAGCAGCGCGGTGCCCGCATGCGGCTGCTCGGCGCCCCCGGAGAGTTCGCGCCCGCCGGTATGCAGCAGAGCGGCATACCGCGGACGGCCGGTGAGCGCGACCGTCGAAGCCAGACCCAGCGGCATTGGGAACGCTACGGGCAGAACCGTGGCCGCGGCTTCCACGCAGGCGCTCGGCGCCATCCAGGATTCGGCCGGCGCGGGCTGAAGCGATGGCGCGGGACCGGCTCTCCTGGTGGCGCGCAACGTAGCCGCCTGGCGTACACTGGCGAACTCGGTTTCCGCGGCGATGGCGAAGGACGGGGCGTGCACGGCCAGCGCCGCGGGCCGCGGCCAGATGGCCACTCGCCTTACACCGACGGAGCCCGCCACCTTGAGGAGCCGCGCGGGTTCGCGAGTTCCGCTCCCCGCAAGAGGAATCGCCACCGGCCATTCCTCGAGGACGCGCGGGGAATGCGGCGCCAGGCCGAAGTCGTCCACACAAGCGGTGAGATGTATGCAGGCTTCGCGCGGCTGGAGCAACGGCACGAATCTGGCAAGCGGCGCAGGCGGCGATTTGGATGGGCCCATGGCGCCCACGGCTCTGCCCATCAGATCCTTGTAGAGATTGCGATGCGCAGCACTACAGAACTCCTCCTTCTTTCGGAGGAATCGCAACGGTCCGATCTCCTTGCCACAGAAGAGACAGCCCACGCCGGTTTCACCATCGAGGGTAATGCGGTACTACCCATCACAATTATATCCGCTAAGGTTCTGCAAAATACGGGTTTAATGTGTTTAGTCTCCCATAGATTTGGTTAGGTTAACGCGGATAACTAAGGTTAATCCCTGGTGCGGGTGCGTACATCCGTAACCCCCTGTTTGTGCGAGACTTCTAAGGTGAAAAACCGAAAGCTGGCGCTGGCGGTGGTGGTCCTGGCCTGGGGCGCTTTTGGCCAACGCAAGCCCGCCACCCCCGGGGATTTGTGGGTGTGGCGCACCGCCCGCGACCCGCAGATCAGCCCCGACGGCAAGTGGGTAGCCTACGTGGAGGAGTGGAACGACCGGGAGAGCGGCCGGGCCTACGCCAACCTGTGGCTGGCTTCCCCGAACGGCCGCGACCGCTCGCAGCTCACCTCCGGCCCATGGCGCGACGGATCGCCGCGCTGGTCGCCCGATTCGAGCCGCCTGGCCTGGATCTCCGACCGCGGCTCGCAATCGCAGATTTACGTGCGGCGCTTGAGTTCCGGCCGCGATCTGCAACTCACCACCGGGGAACAGGGGGCCGTCAGCCTGGCGTGGTCGGCGGATGGCGACTGGATCGCTTTCGTGGCCGGTTCGGGCGCCCGCGCCGCGGCGCCGGGTTGGGCGCCGCCGGCCCTGAGACCGCTGCTGGCGCCGGCGGAAGCGCCACCACAGCGGATTTATCTGATCGGCTCCGGCGGCGGCCCTCCGCAAGCGATTTCGAGCGGCGAATTCGAGCACTGGGGCGAGCCGGCGTGGATGCCCGACGGGCAGTCCATCGTGGCCATCGCGGATGGCAGCGCGATTTACTCCATCCGCCGGGCGGACGGCGCGATGAAGCAACTGACGCGCGATCCCGGCTGGTACGACACGCCGCTGCCCTCGCCCGACGGCTCCAAGATCGCCTGGCTCATGACCAGTTCGCAGCCGCGCAATTATTCGGTGCGGCATCTCTTCGTCATGAACCCCGACGGCAGCCGCGTGCGCGCCCTGGCCGGCGCGCTGGACCGCGACGCCGCCTATCCGCAATGGAGCAACGACTCGCGCACCGTGTACTTCCTGGCGGACGACGAGGGCTCGACGCACATCTACGCGGCCTTCAACGACGGCAGCCTGCGGCAGGTGACCAAGCGCCTGGAGCGCCTGCGCGGGTTCTCGCTCGCGCCCAACGGCCGCGCGGTCACGGTGCGCTCCACCGCGACCGAAGGCGGCGACGTGGTGACCTTCGCCATCGACCTGCCGGGCGGCGTGGCCACGCTGGCCTCGCCCAACGAGCATTTGCTGGCCGAGCGCACCTGGGAAGCGCCCGAGGAAATTCATTACGACTCGGCCGGCCGGAACATTCAGGCCTGGCTGGTGAAGCCGCCGCGCTTCGACCCATCCAAAAAACATCCGCTGCTGGTCGACATCCGCGATTCGCCCCGCGCCATGTACGGCGCGGAGTTTCAGTTCCGGGCGCAGGTTTTCGCGGCGCGCGGGTACGTGGTGCTGTGCGCCAATCCACGCGGCGCCCCCGGCTACGGAGAAACGTTCGGCGAGTTGCTGCGCACCCGCCATCCCGGCGACGATGCCGACGATCTGATGCGCGGCGTGGAGTTCGTGGCCGCGAAGGGTTTCATCGACTCGACGCGCATGGCCGTCGCGGGCGGCCTGGTGGCAGCCTGGCTGATCGGGCACACCGACCGCTTTGCCGCGGCCGTAATCGAGCGGCCCATCGTGGATTGGACGGCCGACGTGCTGCTATCGCCGGACGGTCCGCGCCGCGCCGTGAACTGGATGGGCGGCTGGCCTTGGGACGATCCCGAGCAGTACCTCAAGCACTCGCCGGTATTCTTTGCGGCGAATTTCAAAACGCCCACGCTGGTGCTGGCCGGCGAGCGCGACGTGGAAAGCGAGGAGTTGTACGCGGCCTTGCGCCAGCGCCAGGTGAAGACCGCCATGGCGCGCCTGGGCGACGGCCCCGCGGATCGCGTGCTGGCGCTCGAAGCGGCGCTCGCGTGGTTCGGCTGGTAGCGCGGCGCGGCTCTACGCCGCCGCCAGGCCGTGCCCGCCGCCGCAGATGTTGACGTCGATCCCCATGGCCCGGAACATGGCGGCCTTGGCGGCCAGGGCGCGATTGGCCGCGCCGCCATCGGTGGCATACGCCACCTGGATGTGATTGCCCTTGTGCCTGGCCATGAACTGGTCGCGGGAAACGCCATCCAGCACGGCGTGCATGAGGGGCCATTGCGGCGTGGTGATCCGCCAGCGGCGCTCGGTCTCCTCCGGCGGCAGCGCGATGGCCCTGGCGCGGCCGATGTCGGCGTGCAACCGGCCGCCCTCGAGGAAAATGCGGCTCCAGACCACCTCGCCCGGCTTGCTGACGCCCTTGATGGTGCCTCCGCCCATCTGGAAATACATCCCGGGCTGGCGTTCGCTGACCGCGCCGCGATAGCCGCCGGCCAGGTGGTTGGGAGGAACCGAGCCGGAGATCTCGAGGACCCACACGAACTCGCCCGCGTAGGGCTCGCCGTAGCGCACGTCGTGCAGGGTGGTCTCGGGATCCAGGCCCAGACGCGTCCACACCCGGTTGGTCACCAGCGCGTCCAGGCCGGCGCACTCGTCCACCTCGTTGAAGTGCGGCAGCGCCTGGCCTTCGTAGAGCACGCGGCCGTTTCCGGCGGCCAGAACGGGCGGCCGGTCGACGTTGTTGAGCAGTCCCTCGGCCAGGTCGGACGCCGCCGCCAGGTCCTTCAGCCCCTGCTGGTACTGGATGCCGATCACGTCGCATCCGAATTCGTCGGCGATGCGCAGGGCGGCGATGTACATCTTGCACTGATCCAGAATCTGCGCATCGGTGAGATCGGTATCCGGGTCCGGGCCGGTGAGGAATCGCATGCCCCGGGCGTCCAGCCAGTCGCGCACGGCCTGCGCCTCGCTGTCGGGCACGGTGCGCATGGCGGCGTACAGCGTGGACTGGCTCAGGCGTTCCTTGAAAACCCCGAAGGGCATCATGTTTTCGTCGGGGACGATGGCGTTGTACATGCCCATGCAGCCCTCGTCGAAAACGCCCATGATGGCCTTCTCGCGCCTCAGGCGGGCGGCCAGTTCGCCGCCCACGGACTGGGCTTCCGCGGGCAGGCGGAAGCCATCGAGCGGGCGCGCGTGAGAGGTGTCGTGCTCCACCGCGCCCTGGCTCAGCCACTGGCGGAGGCCGGCCAGGAAATGCCCGTCGGCGAAATCCTCGCTCCACAAGGTGGAATACGGAACGCCGGCCTTGGTCAGGCAGGCGTTGAGGTTGAGCATGCCCACCAGGCCGGGCCACTCGCCGCTCCAGTTGGCCACCGTGAGGATGGGGCCGCGGTGCGCCACCAGGCCGGGGAGAACGTGATGGCTGTACTGCCACATGGCTTCGCACACCACCAGGGGCGCGTCCTCGGGGATGCCGCGGAACACCTGGTTTCCGTATTTCTGGCTGTCGATCAGCCCGTGCCCGCGCACGGGGTCGTAGGGATGGCCGCGCTCAATCGCGCGGCCCTCGCGCCGGATGGCCTCCATGACAGCCTGTTCGGCTTTCTCCTGGGCGGCCCAGCAACTGCGGTTGGCGGACAACCGGAGGTCGCCGCTGGCAATCAGATAAATGGGGTCGGGCATGCTTCGCTCCTGAGAGGGCAATTATCACGATAGATTCTATCACCTGTTGTGCGACCGCCCGCATGGGAACTACAATGGCGTGCGGAGTTCCTAGCCTAATCATGTCAAACTACCTCGCCATCGATCTCGGCGCCGAAAGCGGGCGCGTCATGCTCGGAAGCCTGAACGGAGACAGACTGTCTCTGGAGGAATTGCATCGTTTTGCAAACCAGCCGGTGCATCTGCCCTCGGGCCGTTACTGGGACGCGTTCCGTCTGCACCACGAAATGGTGGAAGGGCTGGCCGTCGCGGGCCGGCGGAAACTCGCGATCGACGGCATCGGGGTGGACACCTGGGGCGTGGATTACGGGCTGATCGGCGCCGATGGCGGCCTGGTGGATTGCCCGCGCTGCTACCGCGACGAACGCACCAACGGCGTGCCGGAGAAGCTTTTCGAAGTGGTGCCGCGCGCCGAACTCTTCGCCCGCACCGGCATCCAGATCATGGTGTTCAACACCCTGTTCCAGGTTTACTCCATGCGCCTCGCCGGCGTGCCCGCGCTCCAATCGGCCGACAAGCTGCTCTTCATGCCGGACCTTTTCCTGTACTGGCTGACGGGCGAGAAGCGCAACGAGGTTTCGATCGCCAGCACCTCGCAGTTCTACGACCCCAAGGCGCGGCGCTACGACACGGAGCTGATCGAGCGGCTGGGGATTCCCGCGCGCATTCTGGCGGAACTGATCGAGCCCGGCGAGCGATTGGGAACGCTGCTCGCGCGCCTGGGCGAATCGACCGGCCTGGGCGCCGTCCCGGTGTACGCCACCACCAGCCACGACACCGCTTCCGCCGTGGCCGCGGTCCCGGCCCAGGGAGACGACTGGTGCTATATCAGCTCGGGCACCTGGAGTTTGATGGGCGTCGAGCTGCCGCATCCCGTCATAAACGAAAAGCTGGCGGCCTTGAATTTCACCAACGAAGCCGGATTCGGCGGCACCACGCGCCTGCTCAAGAACATCGCCGGAATGTGGTTGTTGCAGGAATGCCGCCGCGACTGGGCCTTGAAGGGCGAGGAGCACAGCTACGGCGAACTGGCGCAAATGGCGGACGAGGCGGGTCCGGCGCCCTGCCTCATCGACGTGGACGCCTTCCTGCATCCGGGCGACATGCCGCGCCGGATCGTGGAGTGGTGCCAGGCGCATTCGAAAAAGGCGCCCGCGACCAAGGGCGAGACGTGCCGCGTGATCCTGGAGAGCCTGGCGGAGCGGTACCGGCAGGTGCTGGAGGGCCTGGAGGGCCTGATCGGGCGCAAGATCGCGACCATTCACATCGTGGGCGGCGGCTCGCGCAACGCGGTGCTGAACCGGCTGGTGGCCGCTGCGACCGGGCGGCGTGTGATCGCCGGGCCGGTGGAAGCCACGGCGGCGGGGAACGTGCTGGTGCAGGCCATCGGCGCGGGCGAAGTGCGTGACCTGGCGGCGGCGCGGGAAATCGTGCAGCGGTCGTTCGAGATCGAGGTGTTCGAGGGGTAGCGGGGCGGGGGCGACGGTTTGGGTACGTGGGTGGTACTTATCTCCCTGCGGGACGCCCGATCGTAGTGAATACTGCCTGAGGAGGATTCTAGGTCTCTGACCGCCTGAAAAGGTTCTATAAAACACTTCCATTGTGAAATGGTTTGGGGCATACTGGGGGTATGTCACGGCGCACCATTCCGATCGAAGTCAAGTCCAAGGATCTCTCGCAGAT
>Ga0326727_10002053_pt1 | contig 71201 bp, 58 predicted proteins | sample MB2enrmetagenome_FD_207643 | JGI IMG/M metagenome (GOLD analysis project Ga0326727, IMG submission 207643) | Lab enriched peat soil microbial communities from McLean, Ithaca, NY, United States - MB29MY | ecosystem: Environmental > Terrestrial > Soil > Wetlands > Peat | place: USA: New York...
GCGCCAAGGGCTTTCTGGCCGCGGTCAGCGTGGTCTTCGCGGTGGTCGAAGTGGCCGTGACGGCGATCTTACGGCATTGAGCGCAGCAAGCCTCTTCTGCCCGAACGCGGGCTTTCGTATAATGACCCCATGAGCGATCGAACCTTGGTAGGCGTGGTGATGGGCAGCAAGAGCGACTATGAGGTGCTCTCGGCGGCCATTGAGATTTTGCGCGCGCTGGAGATTCCCTGCGAGGCTCGGGTGTTGAGCGCGCATCGCACCCCGGATCAACTCTTCGAATACGTAGCGTCGGCGCGCGGGCGCGGGTTGCGGGTACTGATTGCCGGGGCCGGCGGTGCGGCGCACTTGGCGGGCGTGATGGCGGCAAAGACGCTGCTTCCCGTGCTGGCGGTACCGATTGCGGCCACTCCGCTCAACGGCCTGGACTCGCTGCTTTCCATGGTGCAGATGCCCAAGGGGATTCCTGTCGCCACCTTGGCCATCGGCAAGGCCGGAGCGGCCAATGCCGCGCTCTTCGCCGCCGAGATTCTGGCCTTGAACGACGCGGCGCTCTACGAACGGCTGGCCGCATGGCGTGCCGCTCGGGCGCAAGAGGTGCTCGCTCAGGAGCTTCCGCTCTAGATCCATTGCACCTTGGGCAGAATGCAATACCAGATTTTAATCTGTTTCGGCTGAACCGCTGCGCCGCTCTTTTCGTATCCTGCTCTTGATAAACTCCACATCGAGAGGATTCCTGGTGGAAGCCGCAGCCCCGCAGACCATACCGCAAACCAGCCCCACATCCGCGCGGCCCTGGCTGCTCGGTTCGGGTTTTGCCGTTCTTCTCATCGCTCTCGTCAAGATCGCCATCCATCTCTACACTGGCCGGCGCTACGGCTTCTTCGTCGATGAGCTTTACTATCTCGACTGCGCTCGCCATCTTGCCTGGGGTTACGTCGATCAGCCGCCGCTGGTGGCCGCCGTGGCCTGGTTTGAGCGCACCTTCTTTGGCGATTCGCTGCTGGCTATCCGCATTCTCCCCATCCTCTCCGGCGCGGCGCGCATTGTCTTCACCGCATACATCGCGCGCTCGCTTGGCGGCGGGCGTATCGCGCAAATCACCAGCGCGCTTTGCATCCTTCTCGCCCCAGGCTTTCTCGGCGTCGATCACTTCCTCAGTATGAACAGCTTCGAGCCGCTTTTCTGGATGGGCTGCGCGTGGCTCATCATCCTCATGATCAAGACCGGCGATACGCGCCTTTGGCTTTGGTTTGGCGTCGTCTCCGGCTTCGGTCTTCAGAACAAGTACTCGATGGGCCTTTACGCTCTCGCCCTCCTCGCGGGATTGCTGCTAACCAGCCAGCGCCGTCTCTTCTGGTCGAAGTGGTTCCTGATCGGTGGCGCTATTGCCTTCGTCATATTTCTTCCCAATCTCCTCTGGAACATCCACTATCATTTCCCGTTCCTCGAGTTGCAACAGAACATCAAGCATTCCGGCCGAGACGTGGCCCTTACGCCACTTCGCTTTCTCATTCAAGAGAACTCGGCCATGCTGCCGCTCAGCCTTCCCATCTGGCTCGGCGGCCTCTGGTTCTTCTTCTTCCGCGCGGACGCCAAGCCCTTTCGCTTTCTCGGCTGGGCCTGGTTGATCACCGCCATTGTCATCATCGCGGTCAGCCCGCGCATCTACTACCTTTTTCCGGCTTTTCCCATGCTCTTTGCCGGCGGCGCGGTTTTCTGGGAGCGTTTCTGGATGAACCGGCCTCGCCTTCTCTGGCTGCATTGGTCTTATGTCGGGCTGATGGTCGCGATGGGCATCCTGCTCTCTCCCATCGTCATTCCCGTCTTATCCGCCGATAACTGCATCCACTATATGCAAATCACGCACCAGATGCCGCCGGCTATCGAAAACCACAAGCTTGGCCCCTTGCCCCAGCTCATGGCCGACCAGTTCGGCTGGCCTGAGATGGCCGCCGACGTTGCCTCGGTCTACAACAGCCTTCCCGCCGACATCCGCCCGCGCACCGCCATCTTCGCCCAAAGCTATGGTCAGGCCGGCGCGATCGACTTCTTCGGCCCGCGCTACGGACTGCCGCAAGCCATCAGCGGCCACCAGAGTTTCTTCCTCTGGGGTCCGCGCGGCTACACGGGTGAAAGCATGATTGTCCTGGGCGACCGCCGCCAGCGGCTCGAAGAGCTCTTTACCTCGGTACGCTGGATGAAGTTTCACGAAAATCCCTACGCCATGCCCTACAACAACGTGGACATCTACTACTGCCAGGGATTGAAGCAGCCGCTCGCCGAACTTTGGCCGAAGATAAAGAAGTGGGATTGATATTGTGCGCGGGCGCGCGGGCTGTGCGTGCTGATCGCCAGAGCCGGCGATCGGCAAGTCTGCAGCGGTCAATTCAGCACTCTTCGTGGCGTAGATTTTGGCCTTGAACAATGCGACGCTCTACGAACGGCTGGCCGCGTGGCGCGCGCGCAGAAAGTGCTGGAGTCGAAGCTGTCGGAGTAAGCATGCGAGGTATCCCACCCTAGCAGCAAGAACAAAAACGCGGCGAGAGTGGTGCATTCAGCTTTAACAGGTGCAGGTCACTTACGGGCAGTTATAAGATGGTCTTTAGCAATCGGTATCGGTCGAGAGTGATTTCGGCGCGGATTGCCGCAGCAAAAGAAGGATATCGAAGACGCGCAAATTCAACCCAGGCATTACGGTAGGTCTCCCAAGTTTTTTCCACGCTTGCAACATTGTCGGCCGTGACAGCCCCCTCATAGGTCTCTTCCTTTGGCCGCGTTCGTAATTTCTGGAGCGTCTTCTCGAATTGGCGAATTAACAGGGTATCAGCAGTTGCGACTTGATTGTCAGACAGTTCGGGCCATCTCTTCCGCTCGAAATGAACAATCTCCGTGTGAAAGAGATCTTTGAGGATACCCTCTGAGCCCATGGTTCGCATGCCACGAATGGTGCCACCCTGATCCACCTCGGAGGCATGTGCTTCGATGTATGCGTTCTCCGCGCCGAGGAGCTTTTCGAAAGCTGCCTGTTGCGCCGGATTCATGGAGGATTTCAGAGAGTTGTAGTAACGGCTTCTGCGGTCATCATCAATCTGGGATTCGTACCAAGTGCAGAAATTCATGGTGATGGTTGAATCGGCATAGCCGCAAAATTCGAAGGGTCCATTAACGCGAGGTGAACCGTTGAGTTTCGCGATGTCTGGCATCGCAAGCTTTGCCATGCCTTCTTCGGACTCGCAGGCAAAGCGCATGGCTAGCGGGATGTTGCGCTTGACTCCGGCTCCGTTGAAATAGATGTCTGCGAGGATAAGAGAGCCGCCGACGATCCATGAAGTGGGTTCTTTTTGGTTTTGTCCGAGGTCAGCCTTCTGCGCAAGCCTCTCCTGCCATGCACACGCACGGGCTTCGGAGTAATTTACCGGACGGCTGATGCCGCGATAGGAGCGGTAGGAAGCACAAGACGGGGGTGTCTTTGGGATAGTAGCTTTCTCTGCCTCTACTGGTAGCGGAATGGATGCGTATGCGGAGCAATCTGCGGAAAGTTCAGCAGGTGTGATCTGGCCGACAGCGGCGGTCGCAATCGCACAGTTTCCAACGAGGATAGATGTTGCGAGACCAAAGAGTTGCGTACAGAGATGGCATGAGCGGGACATTTATGGGAAGTATATCCCAAGCGGAGCAGCGACAACGTAGATATCTCTGTGCCGAAAATTGCTTTCGCGGAGACTATTCGACGCCCTTCTCCCACCGCTTGGGCCGGCGGTTTTGCTGCAAGATCTTCTTGCGCAGGCGCAGCGACTTGGGCGTTACCTCGACCATCTCATCCTCGGCGATAAACTCGATGGCCTGTTCTAAATTGAGGCTCCGATAGGGCACCAGGCGGATGGCCTCATCGGCGCTCGAGGCGCGCATGTTGGTCATGTGCTTTTCGCGGACCACGTTCACGTCGAGGTCCTTGTCGCGCGAGTGCTCGCCGACGATCATGCCCTCGTAGACCTCTATGCCCGCGCCCACAAACAACATTCCGCGCTCCTGCAGTCCGTTGAGCGAATAGGTGGTGGTCAGTCCCAGGCGGTCGGAGACCAAGGCGCCCGTGGGCCGCTGCGGAATCTCGCCCTGGTAAGGGATGTAGCCGTCGAAGAGCGCATTCATGACAATCGTCCCGCGGGTCTCGGTGAGCATCTCCGAGCGCAGGCCGATCAGGCCGCGGCTGGGCACGCGAAACTCCATGCGCACGCGGCCCGAGCCGTGATTGTGCATTTTGGTCATCTCGCCCTTGCGCGGGCCGAGCTTCTCGATCACCGTGCCGGTGTAGGCATCGGGCACGTCGATGGTCAGGTGCTCGACCGGCTCCATCTTCACGCCGTCCACTACCCTGGTGACGATCTCCGGGCGGCCGGCGGAGAGCTCGAAGCCCTCGCGGCGCATCATCTCGATCAGAATCGCCAGTTGCAGTTCGCCGCGGCCCAGCACCTTGAAGGCGTCCGGTGTGCCGGTATCCTCGACGCGAATGCTGACATTGGTCAGCAGCTCTTTTTCCAGCCTCTCGCGCAGGTTGCGGCTGGTCACGTACTGGCCCTCGCGTCCTGCAAACGGCGAGTTGTTCACGCTGAATTGAATCGCGATGGTCGGCTCGTCGATCACGATCAGCGGCAGCGGCGAGGGGTTCTCGACGCTGGTAATCGTCTCGCCGATGGTGATGCCCTCGACGCCGGCCACGGCCACAATGTCGCCCATCGTGGTTTCGGTGGTTTCGATGCGTTTGAGGCCGCTGAAGGTGAAGAGCTTGGTAATCCGCGTCTTCATCAGCGTGCCGTCGCGCTTGGAGATGGTCACGTCGTCGCCGGCGTGCAGCGTGCCCTGGAAGACGCGGCAGATGGCGATGCGGCCAAAATAATCCGAATAATCGAGATTGGTGACCAGAATTTGCAAAGTACCGTCTGCGTCGCCGGTGGCTGGGGGAATCGTAGAAACAATCGCCTCAAAGAGCGGCTGCAAATTCACGCCGGGAGTGGCCGGATCGAGGGTCGCGGTGCCCGCTTTGGCTACCGCGTAGAGCACCGGGAAGTCCAGTTGCGTCTCGTCGGCGTCGAGATCGATGAAGAGATCGTAGATCTCGTTTAAGACCTCCTGGGGACGCGCGTCGGGGCGGTCGATCTTGTTGATCACCACGATGGGCTTGAGCTTGGCTTCCAAAGCCTTGGCCAGCACATAGCGCGTCTGCGGCAGCGGCCCCTCGGCCGCGTCCACAAGAAGCATGACGCCATCCACCATCTTCAGCGCGCGCTCCACCTCGCCGCCAAAATCGGCGTGTCCCGGCGTGTCCACAATGTTGATCTTGCCGCCCTCAAAGACGATTGCGGTGTTCTTGGCCAGGATGGTAATGCCCCGCTCCCGCTCCAGTTCATTCGAGTCCATCACCCGGTCGGCCACCTGCTCGTTCGCGCGGAAGGTACCGGACTGCCGCAGCATGGCGTCCACGAGGGTTGTCTTGCCGTGGTCAACATGGGCAATGATGGCGATATTGCGTATCGTCTGGGTCACAGGAGAGTTTTTCCTTCTTTTGGTTCGGCCGGCGAGGCCATGAGGTTGGGGGACGGAAACAGGGATCAGGGGTCAGGGATTAGAAGACCCATCTGGTTCTCTCAGCAGATCGAAAATCGCCGCACACCGCGGCACCTTTCATTGTATCAGCAACCTGAATTACAGGCGCTTGAGGCTTGTCTCGACCCGGCAGCCGTTGTGGTTGCTGTATTTCAGGCTCCCGCCGAGCTGGTGCGCCAGGCTGGCGGCCAGCTTCAGCCCCATCGAGGGGCATGCGGCGGCGCTGAAGTGCTTGGGCAGGCCGGCGCCATCGTCGCTGACCGCCAAACGGACGACGCCTTTCACGCGATGCATCGAAATTTCGACCGTACCCTTGCGGCCGTCGGGAAAGCCGTGCTTGAAGCAGTTGGAGATCAGCTCATTGGCCAGCAGTCCGAAGGGGATGGCCAGGTCCAGCGAGAGGGGAATCTCCTCGGTGTCCAGGCGCAGTTGAATCTGCCCCGGCAGCGCCGAGTTCGAAGCTACAACCCCCTTGAACAGGTCGTGCAGATAGTCGGAGAGCGAGAGGCTGGCCACGTCTTTCGTCTGGTAAAGCCGCTCATGCACCAGGGCCATCGCGTGGACGCGCTGAATCGTGTTTTCGGTAGCCGTGCGCGCCTCGCCGGGAGGCAGCAGCCGGCTGCTCATCCGCAGCACGCTTTGCACCACTTGCAGGTTGTTCTTCACGCGATGATGGATTTCTCCCAGCAGAACCTCTTTTTCCTTGAGCGAGGCCTCCATCTGCTTTTCGTGCTCGCGCTGTGCCGTCACATCATGCAGGGTGAGGACGATCATCGGCTGGGCGGCCGCGTGCGTTTTGAGCTGCGCCGCGCGGGCTTCCACCCAGGCTATCGAGCCATCCTTGTGGCAGCAGCGTAGGATAGCCGCCTGGTGAGTGTTCGCCCCCAGGCCGGCGAAGATGGTTTGCAAATGTTCCCGGTCTTCCGGAACGACGATCTCCATCCATGAGCGCCCCACAAGCTCATCGGACTCCCAGCCCAGCAGCGTGCGGCAGACGGGCGAGACATACACCAGCTTACCCTCGCCGCTGTACACCGCCACCAGATCCGACGAGTGCTCGACGATGGTGCTCATCAGCGCGCTGGTCTCATCCAGCCGTCCCTTCAGGCGGCCGAGCCGAGCCACTCGCTCCAGAACCAGCGGCAACTCATTCCAAAAGCCCTCCGTCTTCTTCACGTAATCGGCAAAACCCCGCCGCAAGGCCTCAATGATCACGCTCTCATCGCTGACCGCGGTGACAAAGACAACCGGAATCTCGGGAACGCGCGCCTGCGCCGCATCGGCTACCGGCCAGGGATCGCCGTCGGGAAGATGATAGTCCAGCAGCAGCGCCAGGTAATCGCCGGCGCCCTCGCCGCACAGAGCTTTCACTCCGCTCTCGACGCCGCCGGCAATCTCCACTGAATAGCCGGAACGCTCCAGCGCCCGCCGCATCAACTCGGCGGCGCCGGCGTCGTCCTCCACCAGCAGAATCCGCTGGGATGAATGATTTGCCGGGATGGGCATGCTGCTCATGACGCGAGCCCCGTCGCGCCCACGAACCCGTTCTCCGGCAGGCGGATGACCTGCACAAAGAGTCCCAGCCGCTTGATGGCTTCAATGAATTGAAGCGGGTCCACCGGCTTGGTGATGTACACCGAGCAGCCCAGCTCATAGCACAGGGCCACCTCGCGCGGATCGTCGGTGGTGCTGAGCATGATGATCGGCGTCTTGCAGGTTGCCGGATCGGCCTTGATCTGGCGCAGTACCTCCACGCCGTTGACGCTGCCCGGCATATTGATGTCCAGCAGTATCAGAGGGTTCGCGCCTTTGCGTCCGGCATACTCGCCGCGCCGGAAGATATAGTCCAGAGCCCGCGCTCCATCGTTGATAGAGATCAGCGGATTGCCCAGCGCGATGCGGCTCAGATTGCGGCGCACCAGTTCGACGTGCCCCTCATCGTCGTCCACAATAAGAATAGTAAAGACGGACTCATACGCTTTCATGATCTGTTGCCCCCTGGGTGAATCTCGACGTTAAAACAGGAATTGCGGGCAAGGAAAAATGGAAGGCGGTTCCCTGGCCTTCCTGGCTCTCCGCCCAGATTTTACCACCATGCCGCTCCACAATGCGATGCGCAATCGCCAGCCCCATTCCTTCCCCTTCCGCCTGCCGGGAATGAAAGCGCTGAAAGACCTGAAAGAGCTTCGTCTTGCCGTACTCCGGAATCCCCAAGCCGTTGTCGCGCACCCAGTAGTGAACCACCCCTCCTTCCACCTGGCCGCCCACCGCGATCCTGAGCGGGCGATCCGGACTCCGGTATTTGAGGCAGTTGCCGATCAGGTTAGAAAAGACCTGGCCCAGGGCCGTCGCATCGGCGGTCACGGATGGCAACTGGCCAACCTCGACCTCGGCCCCGGCCTCGGTGATCGCCTGCTGGAAGGTCGCCACCGCGTTGGTTACCAGATCCCAGACGTTCACCCGCGCCAGTTGATAGACCTGGCGCCCCTGGCGCGAGAGGCTCAGCAGCGCATCAATCAGCCGCTCGAACTTGGCCGCCGAGGCGGAGATGTAATGCAATGCCCCGCCCATCTCCTCGTTCAGAATCGGCACGACGCCCGGCCAGCAAATCTCCCAATTCGGGTAAGTCTGCAGAACCTCTTTAAGGCGCTTGCAACTCTCATCCAGTTCCCGCACAAACCCCTGTATATTCACCAGTGGCGCACGCAGGTCGTGGGAAACTATATAGACAAAGGCCTCGACCTCCCGATTTTTGCGCTGCAATTCTTCGACCGTAATTTCCAGCTCGCGAGTTCTCTCCACAACCCGGATTTCGAGATCGGCAGCCATCTTCGCCAGCGACTCCTCCAGATGTTTTTGCTGGGTCATGTCGCGCGCCACGCGGATGTATCCGGTCAGCTTGTCCGCCTCATCCCGAACCGCGGTGAGCGCCCCGCTGGCCCAGAAGAGCGATCCGTCCCGGCGTACGCGCCAACTCTCAGTCGTGCAGTGGCCGGTGCGCGATGCCTCCTCCATCTCCAGCCGCGGCGCGCCGGTTTCGATCTCCGCCGGAGTGAAGACCATGGAGTACTCGCGCCCCAGCACCTCTTCCGCCGTGTATCCGAGCACGCTGCGCGCGCCGTTACTCCAGCTATCGATCCGCCCCTCCGCATCCAGCGTGAAGATCACATAGTCGGCCACGCTTCCGACGATGAACCGGTAACGCTCCAGTTGGGCATTGCGGCTGCGCAACGCCTCTTCAGCGGTCTTTTGCGCGGTCAAATCCCGCGTCACCTTGGCAAAGCCGCGCAGCTCGCCCCTGGGGTCGCGGACAGCGGTCAAGGTGATGAGCGCCCAGAATTTGCTGCCATCCTTGCGCACACGCCAGGCTTCGCACTCGTAGCGTCCCTCGTGTGCCGCCTTCAGTAATTCATCCGCCGGCAAGCCCGCCGCCGCATCCTCGGGCGAAAAGAAGAGCGAGAAATTCCGTCCCAGGATCTCTTCGGCCTTGTATCCTTTGCTGCGCTCCGCCCCCACATTCCAGGTCACCACCCGGCCCTCCGGGTCGAGCATATAGATGGCGTAGTCGGTCACGCTGTCGACCAGCAGCTGGAAGAGATCATCGCTCTCCAGCATCACCCGGCGGGTGACACGCAAGGCTTGGTCGGAGACCCTCAAGGCCCGGTCCGATACGCGCAACGCCTGGTCCGTCTCGCGCAGCGCCATATCTGTATCCCGCGAGGCCTGGTCGGACTCCACCAGCACCCGGTCAGACTCCTGCAAATCCAGGCCGGACTGCACCAGCGCCCGGTCGGACTCCTGTAATGCGTGGTCGGACTCTACCAGCGACCTGTTGGAATCCACCAGCGCCTGGCCGGAATCCGTCATCGCCCGGTCAGAGACCTGCAATGCCTGATCGGAGTGCGCCAGCGCCGTCTTCACCTTGAGTAAAGCCTCTTTAGACTTTTCCCGGCCATTCCCATCTGGGCGAGGGATTTCCTGCGACGAAGAAGCCTCGACCGCAAGCTGCCCGGCAGTTATGGGGTGAACTGGTTGTGGATCCTCGACGAAAGACATCCATACCCCCAGGGTTCATATTTCAGCGATCGAGCAAACCCCCGGTTTCATGCCACACTGCGATCGGAGAGGCGCGGGCAGCACAGAGATTACATTAATCGCCTTGGGCGAGCTTGAAGTGAGCAGATTTATACAGAAAGGATTGGGAATATCAGATGGCGTTCCAACGAAGAACATCAAGGCCAGACGGCCTGAAACGGAACACTCCGCGATGAGCCTGCGCCTCCGTGCACCCCACCCTCGCCAAGTTCTTGTTTTCGTGGCGGAGCCTGCTCGTGCGCAGTCAAATAGGTGGGAGACCACGAACCTTAAAGCAGCAGGCTTAATTCACCGAGCTCGGTCGCGCGGTGCCCATGAACGTGCCCCCCGTGCAGCAGCGTATGCATCAGGTCTTTGGCTATGCGCGGGTCCGGGTCCATGCTGAGCCCGGTCAGCGAACGGCCTACCAGGCTATCGGCCGCCACTCCCGACTCGCGCTGCAGCGCCTGGTTCACGCGCACGATACGGCCGTCTCCATCCAACTGCACCATGGCCGTGGGCGACTGATCGAAGGAGTGCGCCTCATCGAGCGTTTCGTCGATGGCCTGGGAGCGCATCCGCTGGGCAGCATCGCGCACGGTGATCACAAATCCCTTGCGCGGACCGGAGACGCCGGCCAGCGGCGACAGGCTGAGATCCACCCGCACCAAACCGCCGCCGGGCTGCCGCAGGGTCCAGCCAAACTCCTCCACCGAAATTGCGTCTTCGCGGTTACTGAGCAGGTTCGCAACGCGTTGATTGCAGTCGTTCAGCTTCAGAACCTCATGCAGTGTTCGGCCTTTGGCCTTGGCTAGAGTCCAGTCGGCCAGCCCCTCGGCGGCGGCGTTCATAAACTCGACCCGACCCTCGGAGGAGACCATCAACACACCCTCGCGCATTCCGCTCATGGTGGCGAACAATTTGCGGTGAGCCGCGTCTTGGCGCGCGTCCACCTTGGCCTTGTGCAGCGCCACCTGCAGCGTGGCCTTCAGCTCACCGCTCTGGAAAGGCTTGGTCAGGTACCCGTAGGGCATCTCCCGCGCGGCCCGCGCAATCGTGGGTTCGTCGCTGTAAGAGGTAAGAAAGACAACCGGAACCTGGTAGGCGGCGCGCAGCAGGCCGGCCGTCTGAACCCCATCCACGCTGCCCACGATGCGCACGTCTATCAGCGCCAGGTCGGGCCGGTGAACCCCGGCGGCCACCAGCGCTTCGTCGGCGCTCTCCGCCACGCCCAGCACCTCGCACCCCAGCATCTCCAGCTCCTGTTTCAGATCCAGAGCCACAATGGGTTCATCCTCGACAATCAGCACTTTGCCTCTCATGGGGTTTTCTCCTTCGGAATCTCCTCTTGCAGGGACTTCCAGTCGCCCTCCGAGGACGCCACGATCACGCAATCATGTATTGGCTATCTTCTGGACAGGGCCGGAGCTTTAGCAGAAAATTCAACGCGGCAAAATGCCCATCTCATTAAAGTTTTTCAACAATGTATTCCGGCGGAATGGAGGATAGCATTCCGAATGCGCATCTCCTGTGCGATTCGCGATAAGATGGGTTTCGCATCCTTTTGCCTTGCCCATGAGCCGTCCAGCGAAGCATCGACCCGCCAAGCCGCGCCCCCGCAGCCTGCTCCTGGCCTGCGTGGTGGCGTTTGCCGTCTTGCTGCTGCTGTTGCGGCTGCTGGCCTTCGTCCACGGGCGGCACTGAGCGCGACCTGACCGCCGGGAATGGAATTTTGCCGATGAAATCGTTCAGCTTCGACGCGGTTGAATCCCCGGAGGCACGAGTGCTGATCCTGGGAACGCTGCCCAGCGTAAAGTCGCTCGCGGCGGGCGAATACTATGCCCATCCCAGAAATAGTTTTTGGTGGATCATGGGAGAGCTCGTTGGGGCATCACCCGATCTGCCTTACGCGGATCGATTGGAAAAGCTGAGGAAGAGCGGCATTGCTCTATGGGATGTCTGCCACTCCGCCGAGCGCCCCGGAAGCAGCGATGCGGAGATTCGGATGGAGACAGTCGAGCCAAACGATTTCAGCGCGTTTCTCGGCGCTCATCCGCGCATTGAACTCATCTGCTTCAACGGGCAGCCAGCGGAGAGGCTCTTCCGCCGCAAGGTAATTACTTCGCTGCACAGCCTTCGCCTCATTCCGCAGCGTGTGCTGGACTCCACCAGTCCCGCCTGCGCGCGCATCACGCGGGAGGTAAAGCTGGCGCGCTGGCGTGATACGCTGGCTCCATTCATCGGCTATTTCACGCCGAAGAAAGATGTCACTCCGGAGATGAACTGATCTACCTCGCCAAGAATCTGGGCCGCATTTCCAACGTCATTACTGATGGACTTAATTTTGTCCTTCAGCCCGTCAAGGTCTTTGAGCGGGTTGGTCATGGCGGCCGCTGCGGCGTTGATTGCCACAGTGTTCGAGGCCATGTCGGCCTGATTCAAGGCCGTCAATGCGGCGTCGATCTTATCGAGCCGCTCGTCGATCATGTCGCTGACCGGCCCCGCGGGGATTTGACCGTATTGCTGAGAAAGGCTCTCCTTCAGTTGTTGCAGCGCATCGTGGCCTTGCGGAATGGAGAGGGTATCGTCGTCCGCCATGGGGTCTCCTTACTTTGTAGGCAGCTTCTCATAGAAGCCGCGCAGTTGCTGCCCGTCGCTCACCAGCTCGGAGAGCATGGTTTTGAATGCGGGCGAGTCCTTACTCTTGTCTGTTTCGGCCAGCGCGGCGTTGGTCTTGGCCAGGTCCGCAAGCTCTTTCTGCGTTGCCGCCAGCGTTTTGTCGCCGTCTTTGGCCGCCTTGGCCAGCGTGGCCAGCGCTCTGATCGCCGCTTGCCTGTCTGTGGGGCTGAGAGTGGGAGTATTCTTGATGAACTTTTCCTGCTTTGTGATCTCGGTTTGGTAATCGTTCTTGAGCTGGTTGCGCAGGCCGCTCTTCTCGGGGTCTCCAATGTCGGCCTGAAGCAGCGCGCAGATGGTGGCGATGGGAGTTTTTGCCTCTTTCAGCAGGGCGGGCAGTTCCGAACTCCGCTTGTGGTTGATGATTGCCCGTCCCAGGGCATCGACCGCCGTGGTCACCGTATTCAGTTCGGTTGTGTTAATCTGCGCCTTTTTCACCATCGCGGCGAGCGCATCGGATGTGCTCAGATCCTTGAGCGACTTGCCGACGGCCTCGGCCTGCGTATCCATATCGCTGAGCGGCTGGTCGCCGGCGACCACGGCCAGCGTCTCGGCGTACGCGCTGAGGCCCTTGATGAGCTTGGTCCGTGCTTCCATCTCATCGGGCTGCATGAAGGGCTGGATGCTATTGAGATCGAATTTCGCGGTTCCGAACTCCGTGACCAGCCGCTCCACTTCCGCGTTGTAGTGCTCCTGCTCCACCAACTGGTAGGCGTTGGTTGCATCCTTCGACGCCGCCGTCGCTTCCGTCGCAAACTTCGAAGCATTTTTCACCAGCGGCGAGACCGAGCATCCGGCAATAAGGAGCGCCATCCCCAGTCCTGCCGCGTAAATCGTTGCGCCACGCGCCATAGTTACCTCATTCGATCATGCTGCGGTGGGGGCACCCACCTTCGGCCATTTGTTGACCGAAAGATTGCGTTGTTTCCTAGGTCTGAAAATCCGGACATTAAACACCCGACCATCCGGCCTTACTTGCTTCAATCCGTTGCCTTACGAATATCAAACCCGATAAGTTTCGATTCCCGATCAAGTAGAAAGGTAAGGATTATTCTATGAAGTCGATCTTGTGTACTCCTGATTGTTGTCCCATTTGCATAGTGGAGAAGACTGAATCCGAGCATAAATATCGAAGCTAACATTAACGGCCACCAAATAATTGCGTGTTGGTCGATAAAGCCGAATAGCTCTCTTACAATCCCCGTAAATAATAAAATGAACAATAATATGCCGCAAAATCGAGTGATCTGACGCGCCGCGTTATCACATCTCCAATATAAATTTTCTTGTATCTTACACTTGTCGGCGATCTCTGCTTCGAGCTTTTCTTTTGTATCCTTATGAGCTTGTGCTTCAGCTATAACCTTATCTGTTTCTTCGAGTCTAATCGCAGCCGATATCCGCTCGAGTGTTTCAATAACTGTCTCTTCAGTTAATGCTGAATCATCTCCCAGCGTGAGTTTCATAAGCTCTTCTTGTGCGGAAGTGCTGCTTCGAAGTAATTGGTGATCACGTACTGAAATTCTTCCTTTTCGCTCGAGTTTGTCAATCTCATTCAAATATTTATCAAGAAGTTCGCGAGATGGACGGAGGGCCGCATATGAGAACGCAAGCACCTCAGCCCGAGGCAATGATGGTGATCCCATTGGAGCCTTCAGCCAAGCCATGTTAGCGAGACTGAAGTCAGTAATTACGCTTGAAACATCCCGCGACTGTTCGATCTTATTACCATATTCAAATGCTGCTCGAGCAAATCCCGAATTGCTCGTAACCAAAGTTGCGCATGATTTTTCTAAAGAAGATGGTCTTGAATGTCCCCTCAAAACGTATATGCACCGAACTGATCTTATGTCATTCTGCCGAGCTTTCGGATTGTAATAAGTTACCTCATCATCAAGAGCCTTCTCGAACGCTTCTTCGCCGATTTCAAATCTCCGGAATCTTTCGTCATAGGCCGGTGTCTCAATAATATCGATATTGTCTCTGACAATATCTTCCTCAGCTCTTTCGGCGAGTAACAATAAATCTGATTTGGATATTCCGCTTCTACGTGCCTCAAGTATGATAGCTCCACGTCCATCTGGTGTATTGATGTGCTCTGCTGCCCCTCGAAGAACATGAATCAGTTCATCCATTGAATGTGAGAATGCGTCTACCTTAGCACCGAGTTGTTTTAATAACCGAACGAGATTTGACACAGCATCTTTTCGTTGCTCTCCCTCAACTCCAAGAATACGAACCAATAGTGGCGTGTCAAGATAAAATGTAGCACTTTTATACGTTTTGGGAATTTGATCAAGATTTGGGCATAATAAGGCATTCGCAAGCATATGACCTTGAAGCATGACCAAGAAACTTTCAAAACGTTCCGGATTCTTCTGCTGCAAATCGATAACATATTGACCAACTAAAACTATATCGCTGTTGCGTTTATCTTTCAAATCTGGAAGTGCTGTACCTCGAAGGTAAGCACGTAGACACGGGATATTGAACTCCGATAGGAAACCGCATATTGCGTTTGTGGCTTCATCTTCTGTTTCAAGTACAATTCCGGTCTGCTTGGAAAATTCCATCAGTCCTGACACTACAGCATTAATGTGCCTAATTGCGGCGGCACGTTCAATAGCAATTCCAGGATTAGGAATCTCTCCTTGAATGTGATATAGGTGATCTTTAAGTTCGATTAAGTGTTTACGTGCAATGCGCCTTAATACAATCTGAACGGCAGGTTGAGGTATGATCAGTCCAAAATCTTCTTTGATAAAACTGCAAATGACATCCGCAGTAACGGGATCGGGTTTCCTGTCGGCAAGTATCTGGAGTACAAATGGGACTAGATAGTCTAAATAATCGCCACCACGATCAATTTGCACCTTAAGCATAGCAAGGCTAGTAAGTGTTTCAGAAGACATACTCTCAACCTCTCTTCAATTCTATCCTTTGGTCCATCTAGAAGGACCAGATGCCCCAGGTCTGGATTATCAGACCTGGGGATTATCCGGAAGCAGTACATTCCCTACCCCCTGCGCCCGCGGACGGCTTCCTTGGCTTCGGCGGGGCCGGCGGCGGGGACTTCGGGAACGTCGGCCTTGGCGCCGCCGATGCCCAGCTTTTTGCGCAGTTCGGAGTCCAGCTTGGCGAAGATCTCCTTGTTCTCCTTGAGGAAGGCGCGGGTGTTCTCGCGGCCCTGGCCGATGCGCTCGCCGGCGTAGGCGTACCAGGCGCCGGATTTCTCGACAATATTGTTGGCCACGGCCAGGTCCAGCACGTCGCCCTCGCGGCTGATGCCCTCGCCATAAATAATGTCGAACTCGGCCTCGCGGAAGGGCGCGGCCACCTTGTTTTTGACAATTTTGACCTTGGTCCGGTTGCCGGTGACCGCGTCGCCGTCCTTGATGGCGGCAATGCGGCGAATGTCCACGCGCACCGAGGAGTAGAACTTCAGCGCCCGGCCGCCGGTGGTAGTCTCCGGGTTGCCGAACATCACGCCGATCTTCTCGCGGATTTGATTAATGAAAATCAGCGCCGTGCGCGATTTCGAGACCGTGCCGGTGAGCTTGCGCAGCGCCTGAGACATGAGCCGCGCCTGCAGGCCCATGTGGGAGTCGCCCATCTCGCCGTCCAGCTCGGCCTTGGGGACCAGCGCGGCCACCGAATCGACCACCAGCACGTCGATGGCGCCACTTCTGACCAGGGTCTCGGTGATCTCTAGCGCCTGCTCGCCATTGTCGGGCTGCGAAACCAGCAGATTATCGATATCCACGCCCAGCTTCTTCGCGTAGCTGGGGTCCAAAGCGTGCTCCACGTCGACAAAAGCGGCCAGACCGCCCGCCTTTTGCGCCTCGGCGATGATCTGGAGCGTGATGGTTGTCTTGCCCGAGGACTCGGGGCCGAAGACCTCCGTCACGCGGCCGCGGGGAATGCCGCCCACGCCCAGCGCTGCGTCAAAGCTGATGGAGCCGGTGGAGATCACGGCAATTGGCACCAGCGCCTCTTTCGATCCGAGCCGTACAATCGACCCTTTACCAAACTGTTTTTCGATCTGTGCGAGCGCAAGTTCTACGGCCTTGGCGCGGTCATCGGCGATTGCCATGGGGGATTCTCCTCAAGCATTCCGCGCCTCCTCCCCTTCCTGGAAGGGTGAGAAACGGCAAGAACACGGAATGCATTTCGATGGGATTGTAGCAGGGCTGAACAGACAATGAAAGAAAATAAAAGCGAAGAGATGGAGAATATGGTGGATTTCTGACAATCCTCTGCGTCTCTTGCGTTTACCGGCGCGGGATGCCCTATCCGGAGGCTCAGGCGGTATACGCGCCGATGCGGGTTTCGCGGCTGGTCAGCGCGTCGCAGGCACGGTCGAGCGCCTCGTAGTCGGCGTCGTGATCCTTGCGGAAGGCGCGGAAGGCCTCTTCGCTGGCCCAGCGGTCGATGGTGAGGTAGACGCCGGGGACATAGGCGTCGCGCAGCAACTCGGTGCCCCGGTACTCGGAGGAGGCGCGGAAGAGTTGCGCCCAAACGCCCTCATGCGAATAGGCGGCCTCAAAGGCGGCAACCTTCTCCTCGGCAATCTCGAACTGCCAGATGACAACAAACATAAGCAATCCCAATCCTGACCTTATGGTAGCGCAGCAGGGATAAAAGTAGCGAAAAAGCAAGGGTGCTCCTCCTCCATTCAGCGACACAGGGGATCATGTACTGGCATCGGAATGACCATGCCCTCCGTTTTTTCGTTGATGGGGCGGCGTAACTAAACCTTGCGCAGATTGGCGAACTTTTCCATCAGCTTTTTCATGCCGTACTGGGAAAAAAGGACTGTGAGCTTGGCGTCTTCGCCGTCGCCTTCGCGCAGCAGGATGGTGCCTTCGCCGTACTTGGAGTGGCGCACGCGCTGGCCCTTTTTGAGATTGACAGCGCCGCTGGATTGGGGCAGGTCGATGGCCGGATGAACTGATGCCGGACGGGGAAGCGAGCCGGGCTTACCGTGGCCTGAGTTGCCGCCAAAGAAGCGGGCGATGTTGTCTATGGAGCGCGGCGCTTCGGTCGGCTCTCCCGCGCTTACTGCTTTAGATTCTGATTCTTGGCGGGCAGGAACTGGCATATCCTTGGCCTTCATCCATGAGGCAACAAAAGGCTTGGAGGACGCGCTTCTGGAGCTAGCTGCGAATCCATTGCCGCCGCTGAAGCGTGCGGGAGAGCGCGGGGCCTCCTGGTTTTCATCTTCGTAGTTGTAGTGCCGGTCGGCAAAGTCGCTTGAAGCGCTGGGGCTACGGCCATAGCTCTTGGGGTAGCCGGGAGTGGCCCAGGAAGAGGATTGGGGCCGTCCGCCGAGATTTTCGATCAACTGGCTGGGGACTTCTTCGAGAAAGCGGGAGGGGATGCTCATCTCCGGGGAGTCGTTGCCGTATCTTCTCCGATAATGTGCGCGGCTGAGAATGAGGGTGTTCATCGCGCGGGTCATGCCGACGTAGCAAAGCCGGCGCTCTTCTTCGAGTTCGTCGGGGTTGTTCAGCGTACGCGAGTGGGGAAAGAGGCCCTCTTCCAGGCCGGCGAGGAAGACCAGCGGAAACTCCAGGCCCTTAGCGGCGTGCAGGGTCATCAGCGTGACGCGGGCATCGGGGTCGTATTGGTCGGTGTCGGAGGCCAGTGCCGCATGGTCGAGGAACTCGGCCAGGGTCTCGCCGCGGGCCTCGGCGTCGTGGGCGGCGTTGGCCAGCTCCTTCAGGTTTTCAATGCGGCTGAAGGCCTCCGGCGAGCCTTCGGTTTCCAGAGCTTTGATGTAGCCGGTGCGGTCGATGAGGAAGCGGATAAGCTCTGGGAGGGTGGCCGCGTCGCCGGGTTTGCGGAAGGCCGGCTTCTCTTGTGCATCTTCGCTGGTTTCCGATTCGGATTTTTGATCGTCGATCCCAGGCGGGGTTGGAACTCCAGGCTTCGGCATGGTGAGAAAGGGACGCTTGGACTGAACGGCGAAGGGCGAGAAGCTGGCGGCGTCAAGGAGCGGTGGCTGGGAGGCCTCGCCGCCGCCAAAATCGAAGCGCGCTTCCTCGCCCTCACCCTTTGGAGCGGCAGGTTCATCTGACGTAGCTCCAAACCCAAAGCCGGTGTCGACCTCTTCATCGGATTCCGCCCCGGCAGCCACGTCGACCGCCAGCTTGCCGGCAAAGTCAGGGTCCATCATCGCCTGGGCGTCGAGAATCAGTTGGCGGAAGGACTCGATGGCCATCAGCGCTCGGGTTGGAATGAGGCGGTTCGAGATGGCGGCGTTGAGGGCATCCCAGGTGGAGACGCCGGTCTCCAAAGCCAGCCGCTCCAGGGTTTCCAGCGAGGTCTTGCCAATCCCGCGCGCCGGGGTGTTGATGACCCGCTGCAAGGCCATCGAATCGTGAGGATTGCGGATGAGCCTCAGGTAGCAGAGCAGGTCCTTGATCTCGGCTCTCTCGTAAAAGCTGAAGCCGCCGACCATGGTGTAGGGGATGTTGTAGCGGCGCAGCGCCTCTTCCACCAGCCGGGACTGGGCGTTGGTGCGGTAGAGGACGGCGCAATGCTGCCCCGCTCCGCGGTTTTCCCCTGCGGAGGACTCCGCCTGGCGAAGAAAGGACTGGATGCGGTCGGCGATGAAGAGCGCCTCGTTTTCGCCGTCGGGAGCCTCGTAGAAGCCGATCAGCGAGCCGCCCTGGCGGTCGGTCCACAGCTTCTTGCCTTTGCGCTTGATGTTGTTGGCGACCACCGCGCCGGCGGCTTCCAAAATGATCTGCGTCGATCGGTAGTTCTGCTCCAGGCGGACGATGTGGGCGTTGGGAAAATCCTTCTCAAACTCCAGAATGTTGCGTATATCGGCGCCGCGCCAGGAGTAAATGCTCTGGTCCTCGTCGCCTACCGCGCAGACGTTCTTTCGCTCACCGGCCAGCAGCTTCATCAACTCATATTGCGGGCGGTTGGTGTCCTGGTACTCGTCCACTAACAAATATCTGTATCTTCGCTGGTAGCGCTCGCGGGCTTCTGTGGAGACCGTGAGCAGCCGGACGGCCTCCAGCAGCAGGTCGTCGAAGTCCAGCGCGTTGCATTTGAGCAGCTCGGCTTGGTAGCCCTTGAAGATGTGGGCGATCCGTTCGCTGTTGGGATCCCTGGAGCTGAGGTAATACTCCTGCGGATCGACCATGTGGTTCTTGGCCCAGGAGATGCGGCCCAGGACGGTGTGCGGGGTGAGCTGCTTGGTGTCCAGGCCCATGCGCTTCATCACCTGCTTGACGATGGCCTGCTGGTCGTTTTCGTCGTAAATGGCAAAGTCGCGGGTGAGCCCTTCCTTGCCCACCTTCAATGCTTCGATGTCGCGGCGCAGAATACGCACGCAAAACGAGTGGAAGGTGCAGAGCAGCGGCTTGGCCAGCGAGGAGTGATCCAGCAGCCGGTTGACGCGCTCAGCCATCTCGCTGGCCGCCTTGTTGGTAAAGGTAACGGCCAGGATCGACTCCGGCGCGACGCCTTTTTCGCGGATCAGCCAGGCGATGCGGCTGGTGATCACCCGAGTCTTGCCCGAGCCCGCCCCGGCGAGAATCAGCAGCGGCCCTTCGGTGGCCTCGACGGCGGCGCGCTGTTCGGGATTCAAATTGGAGAGTTGCGGCAAGATAACATCCAGGCGGGAAGAGTCCTGAGTCTAGTGTACCGTTTGGGGGTTGAGAGAGCTGTGTGTTCGCCCAGCAGTGCCCGTCTTGCTTCTATTGTTCTGACTTCAAGGGATGCGCATTTAGCCACGATTGTGCGCGTTTCTGCGCATTCTTGATGTCGCTTTTCTTCATAACCTTGTTAAGCGCCTCAAGTGAGATCTCTGCATATTCTTTTAAACCGCTATCCGTTGTGCGGGTGCTAGCCAGAAATATCCAGAAATATCCTTCATTTATGTCCCGGTTTACTCCCGCTCCATTGACATAGCAGGCACCGAGATTGTACTGCGCTCCTGTCTCACCCTGCTCAGCTGCTTTGAGAAACCATGTAGTGGCCTGAGCGTCATCCTTCGGTACACCATTTCCTTTGTGATAGAGGAGTCCCAAGTTGTATTGTGCTTCAGCCAACCCCTGCTCAGCAGCCTTGCGATACCAAACTGCGGCTTGAGAATAGTCCTGCGGAATGCCTGCGCCCTTGTCATACAAAACAGCTAAATTCTGCTGAGCAAGAGCATCGCCTTGATCGGCCGCCTTGCGATACCAGGCAATGGCTTGTGCCGTATCTTTCGGCACTGATTCGCCATCCTGATAGGCGAGACCCAGGTTGTACTCCGCCCTTGCGTTGCCTTGTTCAGCAGCTTTACGGTACCAAATCAATGCCTGCGTATAATCCTGCATATTGTCAAAAACTACGCCAAGTTCAACCTGCGCAATGATATTGCCCTGTTCTGCAGACTTTTGTAGCCAGATCGCTGCCTGCTTGTTGTCTTGTGGAACTCCAAGTGCAAATTCATATTGTTTACCCAATCCACACTGTGCGTCTGCATCTCCGGATGCAGCTTTCTCCTGCAGGGCCTTTAGCACGTTCGTGTCGTGAGCCATATGACATTGCTGCGCATGGATGTAATGTGTGTATGAAATGAGGTTAATTGCAAGGATTGCGGGCATGAATACATGCGACATAACTCGTCTTCCAGACATCGTTCCATCCCCAATCCTAATCGCACTCAGTATAACGCCGACTTCCTAAGCAACGGTGGGAAGAACTGGCGCCGTCCGAATATCTGGAGCACAAATAGAATCAGGCGCGGAACGGTTATCCTGAAGAGACAATGACAGATTCTCTTCAACCTGTACGCCGCGTGGCCGTTTACTGCGGATCGGCCGTCGGAAGCAATCCCGCCTATCTCGCCGAGGCTCGCGCGCTGGGCGCGGCCATTGCCGCTGCCGGGCTGGGGCTGGTCTATGGCGGGACAAATATAGGATTAATGGGCGCGGTGGCCGATGCGGCGCTCGCCGGGGGCGCTCATGCCATTGGCGTTCTGCCCGAGCTGCTGGCAGACCGCGAGATCGCCCACGACGGGCTGACTGAGTTCGTGCTGGTTTCCACCATGCACGAGCGCAAGGCGCGCATGGCCGAGCTGGCGGACGCCTTTATAGTGCTGCCCGGCGGCTACGGCACGCTGGAAGAGCTGCTGGAGGTGGTCACATGGGCGCAACTCGGCCTGCACGCCAAACCCTGCATCGTGATCAATACCGCAGGCTACTGGGACGGGCTGCTGGCCTTCCTCGACTCGGCTGTCGCGGCGGGCTTTATCAAGCAGAAGAACCGCGAGTTGATGCGCGTGGCAGCCTGTGCCGAAGAGGCGGTGAGGATGGCGGTCAAGGGCTGAACGAAAGCCAGGTTTCCGCATCAAGGCCCGTTGCCCACAATACTATTCGCCAGGGCCGTTTCCCGCCGATGTTACTTCGTCGGCCCAATAACCATTTCTGCCCGTCACCACCAGATTCGGATACTCCGTCAAGCGCAATCCGATGGCATGAAAGCCCGCATGGGGAGCGGTGGGATAAAAGCTTAGAAGATAGCGATTCGGCAGGTGGTGGGAGATGGCCTGCACATCGCGCTCCAGGCCGCGGGCGTCCTTGAAGCTGAAAGACTCGCCGCCCGTCAACTGCGCCACGCTCTCCGCCGCATTGTGCTTGAGCCCGTCCGCGGCAGCGATGGCCGCCGCCTTGGCTAGTCGTAGCGGCGGAGCCAGCAAGCCCAGGCAGTCATAGGCTTGCACCCAGCGGTTCTGGTCGGGCGCATTCGGATCCTTGGCCATGCAGCCGCCGGGTGGGCCAGGATTTGGGTCTGCGTAGATCAACGCGGCTGCGTGTTCGATGTTGGATTTGCCAGTGGAAAAGTACAGGCTGTAGATCGCTGTATTGGTGTCGCTCACATCATGCAGAGCCTGCTCCAGATTCGCCTTGCTGCCATGGTCCACGGTTTCGCTGATGAGCAGGATGGCGCGGCGATAGGAGGGCGGCTGCCTGCGCAACAGATCGACGGAGAATCGCAGGCCATCGAGGATGGCGGCGCCGTGATCTCCCGGCTCAAGGCCGCGCAGGGCCTCTCCCACCGCATTTAAATCAGGGGTAAAGGCCAGGGCCAGCCGGGCTTCGCTGTCGAACTCCACTACCGCGACCTGGTGGGGGACGCCACCAATGACCGCCTCAATCGAGGGGCCCAGATTGCGATATTTTCCGAGTTGGCGTGAGCCCGAGCCGCCGGTTTCAACCGCAACCACCAGCGCCAGCGGCTCGCTGCCTGTTTCTTCATCGATCGTGATCTTCTGTTCGATGCCGTCGTCGGTAAGAACGAAATCCTTTGCGCTGAGCGTGAAAACCGGCGCTCCGTCTTTGGTCCTGACCAGAGCGGGAACAAGAACCAGAGTGGTGCGTGTACTCAGAACGGGAGCCTGCTGGAGGGAAGGAACGGGAGTTTGTGCCAGCGCCGTCGGCAGGCACGCAAACGCCATAGAAAAGGCTAAGTTCAAAATCAGCCGCTGGTGATTCATATGGTTTTGACGCTGCTGCGAAGAGATGGCTATCGCAACTGTCTCAGTGTACTCGTATAGGTTGTGGCTGCTGCCTTCCTCGTATACTCGACTTAGCGTATGTTTACTCACCTCGACAAGATTCTGGCGACGACGCGGGCCACGGTGACTGCGGCCAAGGCGTCCGTGCCCATTGCGGAACTGGAGCGGCTGGCCGCTCTGCACCAGCCGCGCGGGTGGGCGGCGGCTCTGCGCCGGAAGGTGGCGAGCGGCCCTGCTGTCATCGCTGAGATCAAGAAGGCCTCACCCTCCAGGGGGCTGATTCGTGCCGACTTTGAAGCAGCTGAGCTTGCTCGCAACTACTTCGCCGGCGGCGCGGCGGCGCTTTCGGTATTGACCGACGAGCCGTTTTTTCAGGGCAGCCTGCGCAATCTGGAGCTGGCTTCGGCCGCGGTCCCGCTGCCCTGCCTGCGCAAGGATTTCACGGTCGATGAGTACCAGATCGTCGAAGCTCGCGCGCACCACGGAGACGCTATCCTGCTGATTGCCGCCGCGCTCACCGACGCCGAGCTCAAGCGCTTCGCGGAAACCGCGCGAGCAATCAACCTAGACGTGCTGGTCGAAGTGCACACGGTCGCCGAACTGGACCGCGTACTCAGCGCGCTGGGCGAGAACGGGGCCGACGCCATCGGCGTGAACAATCGCGACCTTCGTACATTTCAGGTCCGTCTGGAGACCTCGCTTGAACTGGTGGCGCGAATACCGTCCACCGTGGTGAGTGTGGCCGAAAGCGGCATTACAACGCCCGCAGACCTGCTCCAGCTGCGTGCGGCGGGCTTTGACGCCTTCCTGATCGGCGAAAGCCTGATGCGCCAGCCCGACCCCGGCGCGGCGCTGGCGGCTTTGTTGGCCAGTGCCGTTGTGATCGGAGCAACCCGATGAGCATCTGGATCAAAATCTGCGGCAACACCTCGCTGGAGGACGCGCTCGTGGCCGTTGAAGCAGGGGCCGACGCGGTGGGCTTCGTCTTTGCGCCCAGTCCGCGCCGCGTCACGCCGGCTGAAGTCGCTGCGATTACTCCGCATCTGCCGGCCACCGTCGAAAAGATCGGCGTTTTCGTCGATGCCTCGCTGGAGGAGATCGTCTCCTCGGTTCAACTCTGCGGCCTGACCGGCGTGCAACTGCACTATGACGCGGAGCACGAACTGCCCGCTCGGCTGCACCAGCGGCTGGGACCGGAAGTGCGCATCCTGCGCGTGATCCACTTCAGCGCGGAGAGTGCCGGGCAGCACACAGCCCAGATTGCCAGGTACGACCAAGACCCGCACGTGGATGCGGTGCTGGTGGACTCGCGGACAATGGCGGCAATCGGAGGGACCGGCATGGCCTTCGCTTGGGAGGCTGCCCGCGCGTCTCTCTTTCGGGAGTCAGACTCGCGCCGACGCATTGCCGCCGGCGGGCTGAATCCAGCCAACGTGGCCGTAGCCATTGCCGCGCTCAGCCCCTGGGGCGTGGATGCAGTCTCCGGCGTGGAAGCCGCGCCGGGCCGCAAGGATCCTGCCAAAGTGCGAGAGTTTATTCGCCGCGCAAGAAGCGGGAATCCTGCCTCGTGAACTTTCGAGGTTCCGTCGCGAATCGTATTGCCTACGCTCGCGAAATCTTCGCACCGCCCATTCATCTGAGAAAATAGAAGCAGTGATTCGAGCCTTCCATTCCGGCCTCTGGCGAACGCCGGCAATTCTGGCCGCCTTGACGATGGTCGGAGCGTTTGCGCCGCTCTACGCCCAGGCGCCCAACCCCACCTCCGCCGCCAACGCCTTCTTCGGCAGCGTGACCGCCCGTCCGGCAACCGATGAGCTTCTAAAGCTTTCGCTGGACGAGGCCATCGCTCTCGGTCTCAAGAACAATCTGGGCCTCAGGGAGGCCGAAAATGGCGAAAAGACGCTCCAGGGGCAAAAAAACGAGGCCCTGCAATATTTTCTGCCCACCATTGCCCTCACCGGCGATCTCGGCGTCCACCAGCAAAACCTGGCGGCGCTGGGCTTCGGCCCCGGCACAATCAAGATGTTCTCGTCGCTCTTTCCCGGCGGGAAGTTGCCACCAGGGTTCTCCGAAATTACTCGTGACGACCTGACCGAGGGCAAAATTCAATTCGGCCAGATGCTCTTCTCCGGCCCGGTCATCTCCGCATGGAAGGCGGCTGGCGCGGCGGAACGCGCTGCCCACTTCACCAAAATGTCGGCGCGCGGCGAGGTGGTGCAGCAGGTAGCCTCGGCCTATCTGCACGCCATCGCCGCCGAGAGCGAGGTGGACAACGCCAAAGCCCTGGAAGCGGCCGATCAGGTGCTCGTCCGCCACGCCCACGAGGCTCATGAGGCCGGTGTCGCCGCCAATCTGGACGAACTGCGGGCGCGGGTGCAGCTTCAGGCTCAGGAGTTAGCCCTCCTGGCCGCCCAGAACGCCCTCGAAAAGAACCTGATCCTGCTCAAGCGCGAGATAGGCATCGAGCCCGGCCAGAGGATCGCCCTCACCGATCCGGCACCCTACAGCGATCTGGCTACGCAAACTCCGGAAGAACTTCGGGCCGTCGCCTACAGGAATCGCCAGGACTACCAAACCCTGCAAAATCAGGCTGTTGAGATGAAGGCCATCCACGCCGCTTATCGCAGCCAGCGGCTGCCTAGCCTCAGTTTCGGCGGCTACTACGGCGTCAGCCAGGTAGGCGGCGCAGGCTCGCACGGCAATTTTGCCGCCGTGGGCACACTCAGTCTGCCGCTCTTTCGCGAGGCCAGGCTGCGCGGCGACACGGAAGCCGCCCAGGCTCAGTTGGACGCGGTCAACGCCCAGCTCGACGACCTGCGTGGCAAGATCGACCAGCAGGTGCGTTCGGCTCTGCTTGACGTGAATGCAACAGCCAGGCTCGTCGAGGTCGCCCGCTCCAACGTCGATCTCGCCACCCGCGCCCTCTCCGACGAGACCGACCGCGTCAATGCCGGCGTGGACGACAACCTGCCCCTGGTTACCGCGCAGGCCACGCTGGCCACCGCGCAAAGCAATCTGGTCGAGAGCCTCTACCAATACAACCTCTCCAAGCTGGCCCTGGCTCGCGCCGCCGGAGTCCTCGAATCGCAGTACCGGGTCTATCTGGGCAGATAACTTCAGAAGTGCGCGCCGTTCCCAATCAGCGTGAGTCACATAGCACAGCCTTTGTGTTACCGTTGACCGTAATGTAGAAGCGAAGGATCACCCGCACGTATGCCCAGGCAGCTCCAGATCATGTACTACGTCGAACCGGACCCAGCTGCTTTGGCGTGCCGGGCGGCGCAGTATTTTGTCGAGATGGCCGGAGAAGCGGTGGCCGCGCAGGGCTGCGCGCGGATCGCCATCAGCGGCGGCTCCACGCCCCAAGCCGCATTTGCAGCCCTGGCCGACCCCGACCAGCCGTGGCGCAGCCGTATGCCCTGGGATATGCTCGACCTCTATTGGGTGGACGAGCGCTGCGTCTCTCCCGATGATCCTGCCAGCAACTACCGCATGACTCGCGAAGCTCTGCTGGATCACGTACCGCTCCGCCCTGAGCAGATTCACCGCATCGAGGGCGAACTGGAGCCGGCCGAAGCCGCGGCCCGCTACGAGTCGGAGTTGCGCAACAACTTCCGCCTGGAAGGCGCAGAAAGCCCGCGCTTCGACCTGGTTGCCCTGGGGATCGGCGGCGATGGCCACACCGCCTCAATATTCCCGCACACTGAGGCCGTCCACGAAATCAGCCGCCTGGTCACCGCCAACCATGTGCCACAGCGGGAGACCTGGCGCGTCACCCTCACCTGGCCGGTCATCAACCACGCCCGCTCGGTCTTCTTTCTTGCCGCCGGAGAGGATAAAGCCTCTATTTTGAAGGAAGTACTGACCGGGCCATACGATCCGGAACGGCTGCCCAGCCAACTGATCTGGCCCGCAAGCGGTATACTTACCTTCATATTGGATCAAGCCGCTGCCTCGCTTCTACCCGCAACGGATGGGGAAGGCTGTGGAGTTTTGGAGAGAGATCAATGATTCTGGCGGGTGACGTAGGCGGCACCAAAGTTCATTTAGCGCTGTATGACTTTATTAATGGCAAACTGGAATACTCCCGCGATGAGCGGTATCAGGCCAGGGAATACTCTGGTCTGGAAGAGATCGTAAGAGAGTTTCTCGGCGCGTTCAAGGTGACTGCGGCCTGCTTTGGCGTGCCCGGCCCGGTGCGCGACGGCCGCCTGCGCCTCACCAACCTGCCCTGGACGCTCGACAGCCGCGAGCTGTCGCTGAATCTGGGCATCACTCACGTCTTCCTGATCAATGACCTGGAGGCCAACGGCTACGGAGTGGCCGAGCTCTCCGCCGACCAGATTTACACTCTCAGCGAGGGCGACGCCAGCCAGATCGGCAATCGCGCCCTGCTCGCCGCCGGAACCGGCCTGGGCGAGGCGCTGCTGATCTGGAACGGCCACAGCCACACGCCCTATCCCTCCGAGGGCGGCCACGCCGACTACGCGCCCCGCAACGAAGACGAGATCGACCTGCTGCGCTTCCTCAAGCAGAAGTACAACGGCCGCATCAGCCAGGAGCGCGTGGTCAGCGGCCAGGGTTTGTCCAACATCTACGAGTTCCTGCGCGAAGTCCGCGGCATCGACGAGCCGGTCTGGCTGGCCGAGCGCCTCGCCGCCGAAGACCCCAACGCCGTGATCACCGAACTGGCGCTGGCCGCCAAAAGTGAAATCTGCGAAAAAACGATGGATATCTTCGTCTCCGCTTATGGCGCGGAGGCCGGCAACCTGGCCCTCAAGCTGCTCTCCGTGGGCGGCGTCTACATCGGCGGCGGCATCGCCCCGCGCATCCTTGAAAAGCTCAAGGACGGCCGCTTCATGAAAGCCTTCACCGACAAGGGACGGCTCAGCCAGTTGCTCATCAATATGCCGGTGCGCGTCATCCTGGAGAGCCGTGCCGCGATGCTGGGCGCAGCCGCCTACGCCGAAGCCCGCGCCGCCGAGCTAACCGGCACCTCGCCCCGCGCCGCCTCCGTCAAAATCTAGGCGACCTCTGAATATGCCGATTACTTGAAGGGTACGGGCTTCAGCCCGTACGTCAAGTCAAGCAAAATAGACCGGGCTTTAGCCCCTGAGGGAATGCAGTGTGGGACACCACTAATCTCAATGCCCCGCCGGCGCGCCAATCGGCAGCACCGTCCGGCCGAAGGTGGAATTGGTGACCAGGGCAAAGCTGGTATACATGGCCAGCAGCCCGCAGATCAGCCCGACCCAGCCCCCGGCCTGATGCACCAGAGGCTCGGAGAGCAGATCGCCGAAGCCGAGCAGGAAGAAGGTCACCCACAAGGTCAGAAAGATCCACCAGAGCGCCTTGGACAGCTTGAAGGTGGCAATCCACATATAGAGCGTGAAGACGCCCCATCCGATCAGCGTCACGGCGAGAGTGCTGCCCGCCTCGCTCAGATCCAGCACGCTGTGCCCGCCCAGCAGAACAAGAAATGTGAACCACCACCAGAAGGCCCCGTAACTGAGAAATGCCACCATCCCAAAGGTGTTTCCGGTGCGGAACTCCATCAGCCCCGCAAGCATCTGGATCAGGCCGCCAAAGGCGAACGCCAGCGGCAAAACCACCGGCTCGCCGCTTTTGGGCAATACACCCGCGTTGATCAGGCTAAGAATGACGGTGGTAAATCCGAAGCCAATCAATCCCAGTGGCGCTGGATTTGCATAGGCGGTTTTCGCTTCATCAGGCATGAATCCCTCCCTCTCTCTGCAACCTTGATTTTTGTCTTCTTGCCCGCCTGTCCTTCGGCTGTTGAATGGGGAAAATCCGGGGAAGCGCCGAACAAACAGATAAGGAATGCCGGATGATCCCATACGCAAATGCCCTTGTCAAGACGAAGATTCCGCCTTCTAGCGGGCGGGAGGCGGGGAGTTCACAGGCTGCAAAAATACACATTATGGGTTGCAAGAAGTGTCAGGGCACGACTTCAAAGCCTGCCCTGAGCGTAGCCGAAGGGTGCCGAAAAGACTGCAAAATAGATCGGGCTTTAGCCTCTGAGGGAATGTCGGGCGACCCACCCTTTTCGCGTTTCTTGCGAAAAGGGCGAACCTCAATGCCCCTACGGCGCACCAATCGGCAGCACCGTCAGGTCTGAGTTGGGACCAGGCCCGAAATAGGAATTCTTGCGCACATAAATGCACACAATTGTTGACTACTGTGTCTTTGGCGGATACGATCAGCACATCATGGCTGATACGGTGCGAACACAGGTGCTGATGTCGCGGGAGGAAGCAGAAAGGTTTGAGAACTACTGTAGGGAACGCGGCTTCAAAAAATCGACCCTGATCGCTAGGCTCGTCAGAGACCATCTGAGCGAGGAGCAATTCAACCCGCAACGGGAGCTCTTCAGAGATTCCGGGGAAGGAAAAGGGCGGTAATGAAAAGCCAAAGCCATGTGGTCCGCAATAAAATCGAGAGAATTGCTGCGGGTGAACGCCCCCGCGTTCTTGATCTATTTTCGGGGTGCGGCGGACTGTCCCTCGGCTTCCATAGCGCAGGATTCGAGATTTCCGCCGCCGTTGAGTTCGATCCGTTCGCTGCTGCGTCTCACGGCCGCAATTTTCATCGCGGCGATCCCCGCCACAGCAAGGCCCGCGATATCACGAAATTGTCGCCTGAAGCTTTGGCCGCTGAACTTGAACTAGGTTCCGTCGCTTCTGCAATCGATGTACTAATTGGTGGCCCACCATGTCAAGCATTTGCGCGCGTGGGTCGCTCTAAGCTTCGCGAGATCGAATCGCACCCCCAGGCGTTCATGCATGATCCACGCGCTCAACTCTATCTGGAATATCTGCGTTATGTTGAGGCGTTCCAGCCGCTTGTTATCCTTATGGAGAATGTGCCAGATGTAATGAACCATGGCGGACAGAACATTGCCGAGGAAACCTGCGATGTACTTGAGGAAAGGGGTTATGTCACCCGTTACACGTTACTAAACGCAGCATTCTACGGCGTTCCGCAGATGCGCGAACGAATGTTTCTAATTGGCTTTCGCCGCGAGCTTGACCGACCAATCAGTTTCCCAGAACCAACGCATTGGGTCGATCTCCCTCCCGGCTACGAGGGAACACGTTCCGTTGCACTCAAGTCGTTGAACGACGGGGGACTCTTTGGCGCAGCCTCCAGGTATGTCAAACCGCCAAGAGCCCACAACAATCTTCCGTCAGCGGTAACCGTCGGCCAAGCCATCTACGATCTTCCGCCTATTGACGCCAGGAAGCTACTTCTCTCGGGTGAATTGCGTCGGGGGGCGCGTCGATTCGATCGGCCAATCCCTTACGACCAACGTCGAAAGGTTTCGGAATATGCAAACCTAATGCGAACATGGCCCAGGTTTGAAAAAACAGAAGCGCTAACCGATCACGTCATACGCTGCCTGCCCCGCGACTATGAGCTATTCGCCCGGCTCAATCCAGGCGATCAGTATCCTGAAGCTTGGCAACACGCTCAGGACATGCTGGCTGAACGTGTAGCAGCGCTCCGGGCCAGCGGCGCAGTGTTCCGCGAAGATTCTGCTGAATACCGGCGGCTCCGTGATGCGGTCGTGCCTCCATACGACGCCAGCAAGTTTCCCAACAAGTGGAGAAAAATGTGGCGTGACGAGCCAGCGCGAACCCTCATGGCACATCTCGGTAAAGACGGGTATAGCCACATTCATTACGACAATGCACAGGCGAGAACAATCTCTGTGCGGGAGGCAGCACGTCTCCAGTCCTTCCCCGACGGCTTCAAGTTTTGTGGCACAATGAATCCAGCTTTCAGACAGATCGGAAACGCTGTACCCCCTTTGATGGCGAGGGCATTGGCGAGAACGATTAACCGCGATTTGCAAGAGGCCGTGGGAGAAGAATTGGGCAAAGTTGTTTCAATGATAGCTCCGTTTGAAAGCATCTTCAGTATCGCCCAACCTATTGCACCGTAGTACCGGCGCATATCGCAAGGAGTTCCATGCCCAGGAAGATTGCACTAAAAAGGCTCAGAGCCTCCGACCTATCATTTTTCGAGTTTTACCTCCGGACCCACCCGGACGTAAAGCAAAAGGGTTTTAACCTGGATGCAAGGATACTGGTAGACAAACTCTACCCATCGCTTCCGGAGATTGTGGAGACCTTGCCGAACAAACGCGTGCCGCTAGATCTGTATTTCTTCGGCCCGGGTCTTCAGGGAGAGCATAACCTGCAAAGAAAAATATTAAAGCAGGAGAAGAACTGGCGGTTAAATGGGGAATTTGTTCATAGTCCCGAGGACTCTCCGGAGAGGTACAACCAGCTGAGGCCAGGGGACCTCGCCTTAATTGAGTTTTCGGGGACGCCCCTTCCAACAAGCGCCAAAATAGTGCTCCTTGCTGCCGGAGACCCGTATGACGCACCAATACACGCCGCATTAAGTTCTCTTTTTCCTGACGGTTCAATGGTTATTCCGGCAGAGATGGATATCGAAGCGGTTATACAAGCCGCCGAACCTGTAGACGGTCACCCCATTCTGGACTGGTCAGACCAAAATCTTGTTGAAGACGTTGCGCTCGGCGGTACCAGGAACGTTGGGCGACTCGTGAAACGACGCCATGGACGAGGGATGTCGCCGGATGATTTGCAAAAGTCCAAATCCGCGGCGGAGATGGTTGGTGTCCAAGGAGAACAACTCGTCAATGCCTACCTCATGCAAATGGTTGTAACAGGTGAGCTTTCATCCTTTGAATGGATATCGAATCTTAACGCAATCGCGCCCTATGATTTCAGGATTGTGGCCAAGAATGGCACTCACCGTGTGCTCGATGCCAAAAGCACTTCAAGCGGATTCCTCAACCCGATTCATCTCTCCCTGGGTGAGATATACGCTGCTACGGAGGGAGCCGAGCCTTACGACATCTACCGCGTATTCAAGGCTACTGAGTCTGAGGCAGTCATGCGGATTGCCCCTGACGTTGGATCCGCGCTTCGCCCCGTTCTCGAAGCGCTGACTGCCCTGCCTCGCGGTGTAACAATTGATTCGTTGTCTATCGATCCGGGCATCCTCCCGTTCGAGACGGCGGAAATACTCCTCCGTCTTCCAGAAGAGGACTCGGCAGAGAATTAAAGATGTTTTGAGCGAGATTGTATGGTTGATGTTTTGACCGCAGACCAGCGCCGGTTCAACATGAGCCGGGTTCGAAATGTGGATACAACCCCGGAATTATTGTTACGGCGCGGATTGCATGCACGTGGATACAGATTCCGCTTGCACCGCAGGGACCTTCCGGGCCGCCCGGATATCACCCTTCCCAAATACAAAAGCGTAATTTTCGTAAACGGATGCTTTTGGCACGGTCATGAATGCCCAATGTTCAAGATTCCTGAGACTCGGCAAGAGTTTTGGGTTGCAAAAATTCGCAGGAATCGCGAGAGGGACGCTCATGTCTTATCTTCCCTTGCAGCCCTGGGTTGGCGAGCTTTCGTTTTATGGGAATGTTCTATCAGGGGTTCTGGGCGAAGGCCTATGGATGCCGTATTGGACGAAATTATTGTGTGGCTTGACGGAAATGATTCGCGAGGTGAGCTCGCGGGGCTTCGTCGAATGGATTGATTTCTAAACACTTCTTGATAGTCTTGTGTCGGGCGCCCCAGCTCCCGCTTTTGGACCTTGGGAATCCTTGAACCTCATGGCGCGCAAGCGCCGTCTGCCCCATCGCAGGTGGTTGCGTAAAATTACCCTCCGTTGGCGCACAATAGTAGTAGTCGGTGGAGCGGGGATTGACTGACCAATGATCAATCTGTCAGGAATGTCCCCGGTTCAAAATGTCAGGGATGTGACCGGTCTATACCCACCGGGTACCCCCACCCCCTCCCTGTGGAAAACCGCTTTTTCAGCGATGAAAATCTACTCAAGTAGAACAGAGTCAACAACATGAGAGACTCTCCCTATGTACTTATCAGTAAACACAAACCCCGAAAAACAGCGGTTTCTTGCCTCATAAACAGGCTTTATTGCCCGATTTGAGCCTAAAAAAGGGCCCCGAAGAGCCTTTTTCCCTCGCTGTTCTCACGACTCCGATCTGCAAAGGACACCATCTCGATCTCCGCCAACAGTCGTCCCGCAAATGCCTTAAAATGCTCTTTAGCGCGATGCGTATTTATTCTGTCGAGGAGCATTCGATGTATCTTCCTGCACTTGTAGTTCTAGCACTTGGCATGGCAACCCTGGCCACCGCGCAAACCACCCCCTGGGATTACGAGGGCAAACGCGGCGAGCTGAACTGGGGCAAGCTGGACCCCGCATACCAGGCCTGCTCCAAGGGCCGTGAGCAGTCGCCCATCGACATTCGCGGCGCGCGCCTGAACACCGCGCTCACGCCCATCGAGTTCCACTACATCGCCGGACCGGTGACGCTCGTCAACGACAGTCACACCATCGTGGCGCGCGTGGACCCCGGCAGCTATATCGTCGCCGGCGGCGTGCGCTATGAGCTGGTCGAGTTCGACTTCCACCATCCCGGCGAGGAAGCCGTCAAGGGCAAGCTGAGCGATATGAGCGTCCATCTGATGCACCGCAGCGCCGACGGCAAGATAGCCATCATCGCCGTGCGGTTCATCGAAGACATGGGCCGACCGAACGCGGTGTTGGCCGCGCTCTGGCCCCATCTGCCCCGGACCTCCGGCGCCAGCGAAAAGGTAGCCGAGATGATCAGCGCGGGCGGCCTGCTGCCCGCCGACCGCGGCTACTGGACCTACATGGGCTCGCTGAGCGCCCCGCCTTGCACCGAGGGAGTGCGCTGGTTTGTCTTCGAGGAGGAGCTAAGCGTGAGCCGCGACCAGTTGCGCGTATTCGCCTCGCTCTACCGTGTGAATACCCGCGGCCTGCAGGAGGCGCACGGGCGGCGCATCGAGGCCAACGAGTAGCCACCTGCGGTGGGGTAGCCGCTCGCTGTTCGCTCGCACAAGGTTCTTTGACAGCAACCCATCAGCGACGGCAATGCCAACTGCCATTTGGCTGGCTTCCTATACCCATCCCCGGTAAACTATACATATGCACCTCCACGCGGCGCCCTCCGGCTCGGGCGCGAATCGAACTCAATCCGTGCTGCGCTTCTCGCTGGTGGCCACGCTCGCCTACGTGGTAGTCACCTTTGTGGCCGGGCTGCGCGCCCACTCGCTGGCGCTGCTCTCCGAGGCCGGCCACAACGCCTCCGACTTCCTGGCCCTGCTACTCAGCTTTGTCGCCGTCTACTTCCAATCCCGCCCCGCCGACCCCTCGCGTACCTTCGGCTACCAGCGGGCCGGAGTGCTGGCCGCCTTCATTAATGCGGCTTCTCTCATTGCTATCGCCCTGTGGATCGCCGTCGAGGCCGTCCACCGGCTCTCAACGCCGGTCGCTGTGCAACCCCGGCTGATGATGATTGTAGCCGCCGCCGGCGTGGTGATGAACGGCGTGATCGCAGCCCTGCTGTGGGGCGTGGCCCGCGACGTAAACCTGCGCTCGGCCTTCCTGCACATGGCCGGCGACACACTCTCCACCGCCGCGGTCATCGCCGGCGGCGCGGGCATCTTGATGACTGGCCGGAACTGGATCGACCCCGTCCTCTCGCTGCTCATCGCCGCGCTCATCCTGTGGAGCAGCCTGGGCATCGTCCGTGAGAGCTTCAACATCCTGCTCGAAGGCGCACCCCGCGGCCTCTCGCTCCCCGAAATACGCTCCGCCATGGGAGCCGTCGAAGGCGTTGTCAACGTCCATGACCTGCACGTCTGGAGCCTCGGCTCCAACTCCGCCGCCCTGGCCTGCCACGTCACCATCGCCGACATTCCTCCCTCGGAGAGTGCCTGCATCCTGGCCCGGCTCAACCGTCTGCTGCATGAGCGCTTCAGCATCAGCCACACCACCATCCAGTTTGAGCACCTGGGCTGCCGGGAACTGGAAGGCTGCGTAGTTCCCATCGATGAGCTGGCTGGCGGACAGAGCCGCGAATACCACCACGGTCATGCGCATTAGAGCACGTTAAAAATGCCGCATAGCGCCAAGGTACGACTACAGATGTGGGGTTTATTGTCTTGTAAAGCTGGAAAACTGGTGCCCGGCAACCCTTATATTTCCCACCACCGCCCCGGTGTGGTCTCCTATGAGTACGCCCATGCTCAACCGACTCGAAAGCTACTTTGAATTCACGCGCCTGGGAACCAACTGGCGCACCGAGATTCTGGCCGGCGTCACTACCTTTCTGACGATGGCCTACATCGTGCTGGTCAACCCGGCCATCCTGGCCGCGGCCGGAATGCCGCTGTCTGCCGTCACCGCGGCCACCTGCCTTTCGGCCGGCTTCGCCTCCATCATGATGGGCGTGGTCGCACGTTATCCCATCGCGCTCGCCCCCGGCATGGGCCTCAACGCCTACTTCGCCTACACGGTCTGCATCCGGATGCATGTGCCCTGGCAGACGGCTCTGGGCGCGGTTTTTCTCTCCGGCGTCCTCTTTCTGGCGATCACCGCGGTGGGCATTCGGCAGATGATTCTGCGCGCCATTCCCCACGAACTCTACGCCGCCGTCGCCAGCGGCATCGGCCTCTTCATCGCGCTGATCGGCTTTCAAAACGCGGGAATCATCGCCGCCGATCCCACGACTATGGTCGCTATGGGCAACCTGCGCAACCCCACCGCGGCGCTGACACTTCTGGGACTGCTGCTGATGGTGGCACTGGAAGTGAAGAAGGTGCGTGGCGCGATCTTGATCGGCGTGCTCTCGATCACCGGCCTCGCCTGGGCGCTGGGGCTTGCGCACTGGACTCCCGCCACCGGAGGCTTTCACTCGCTGGCCTTGACCGCCTTTCAGCTCGACATTCGCGGCGCGCTCAACAAAGGCCTGCTGGAGATTGTCTTCATCTTCTTCTTTGTGGACCTCTTCGACAATCTCGGCACACTGGTCGCCGTCACCAAGCGTGCCGGGCTTATCGAGGCCGACCACTCGATTCCCCGCCTGAATCGCATTCTCTTCACCGACGCAGCAGCCACCGTCTTCGGCTCGTTGACCGGAACCTCGACAGTGACGAGCTACGTTGAGTCGGCGGCCGGCGTGGCAGCCGGGGGCCGCAGCGGTGTCACCGCCATCGTCACCGGCCTGCTCTTTCTCGCCGCCATCGGCGCGGCTCCGTTTGTGAGCATTGTGCCGCCGGCCGCAACCGCCCCGGCACTGATTCTGGTCGGCTCCATGATGCTCTCCACCATCAACGAGATTCGCTGGCACGACCCGCTGGTCGCCGTTCCCGCCTTCCTCACACTGGTGCTCATCCCGTTCACGTATTCCATCGCCAACGGCCTCGGCTTCGGCATCATCGCCTGGGCCTTGCTGCACCTGGCCGCCGGCAAACTGAGCCGCCAGGACTGGCTGCTCTACCTGCTGGCCGCGCTCTTTCTCATCCGCTTCATCTATCTGGGAACGAGCTAGGCCTGCTATCATCGGCGCGAAAGCTGAAAGGAGACCTCATGCGCTGGTATCAATACGTCGCCTACTTCTTTGGAGGAGCATTCCTCGCCAACTGCCTGCCCCATCTCGGTAATGGGATCTCGGGCCATGCCTTCCAAAGCCCCTTTGCATCGCCGCCGGGGCAAGGCTTATCCTCCGCGACGGTCAATGTGCTGTGGGGCCTCTTCAACCTTGCCGTCGCCTACCTGCTTGTCTGTCGTGTCGGCAACTTCAACCTGCGCAACACCCGGCATGTGCTTGTTCTCGGCGCGGGGATTCTGCTCATGTCGCTCATGCTGGCCCGCGCATTCGGACGATTCCACGGCGGGATGTGAGCCGTCCAATGAATTAAGTCCTCTGTCTTATCGCGCCTCCGTCGCGGTATACTCGCTGCCAGGTGCAAGCGATGGATTTCTCGACCTTCTACTCGCCGAGTCTGCTGCAAAACGCAGCCGTGCTGACGGTGATTCTGGCGTTTGTCGGCTACCTGGCCACTTACCTGAGCGCTCAGGTTCTGGCCCGCCGCAAGGATAAGCTGGAGTTGGTCAACCGGCGCCTCAACGAGTTCTACGGCCCCCTCTATGTCGCCTCCCAGGCGGGTAATATCGCTTACCGTTCGCTGCTCAACAAGCAAGGTAAGACGCAGAGCTTTCCCATTCTCGACAGCGAGATGAAGGAGTGGATGCTGTGGATGAACACCACCTTCATGCCCCTGAACGATATTCGAGAAAAGATCATTATCGAGAAAGCCAGCCTGATCGTCGAGGAGCAGATGCCGCATTGCCTGCTCGACTTTGTCACCCACGTGGTTGGCTACAAGGCGGTGGTGGCCAAGTGGGCCGAGGGCGACTTCTCCGAGCGCCGCTCCACCATCGGCTGGCCGCCGGAGTTCGACATCTACGTGGAGCGATCCTATGCGGCGCTCAAAGCCGAACAGACCCGGTTGCTGCATGGCGCTCTCTGGCAGCTCTGGCAGCGCCTCTTCCGTCGCGGTAAGCGTTAGGCCTTAATCTGAACGTGTGGTCAGCTATCTCTTCTCCGGAGCCGCCTGCCGTAACTCGGGCTATGCGATCTGCCGTTATACTTTCCTAGACATCTGCCACACGTCATCTGGATACGACAGGATGAACCGGACAACTGGCAGATCAATGAGCGGAAGATGCGGATCAACGGAGCAGGCTGCGACTAGCCCAGCGGTCACACCACCAGTTCGGGATTCAGCGACGTGACTTTAGCGACGGCCTTGGTCAACCGCGCCTCCTGCGGACGGCTCCCTTTCAATTCCACTGGAGTGTAGAGATGCTCGATGGACTCCACCAGGTATGCACCGGGAAGAAACTCCCCATGCCCGCCGACTCCGTGACCGGGCAGAAGAACCACATCGCCCGCTTTGGGCAGAGAATGGAGGGTTTCCAGTGGTACCAGGTTGATACAACTGCCATCCCCGGCAATAAATTCCAGACAGTTCATGCTGTGCAGCGTTCCATCGCGCGCAGCCCGCGCCTCCTGCCGTGCCCTCCACGATTGATAGTAGGCGCCAATGATCGTTGGCAAGCCGATCAGACACCAGACAATGGTGGCCAAGAACGTTCCCAACGGCGCAATGTGAATCAAATACTCCAGCATGTCGTCTCTTCTCCTGGGCGAGACCCCGCTTCGTTCAGGCGGGCATGGGCAGCTTCAGCCTCTTCCACAGGCTCAGCGTCGGGCCGGCCTGGTTGACGGTGTAGATGTGCAGGCCGGGCGCGCCGTTGCGCAGCAGAGTTTCGCACAGGCGCGTAACCACCTCCAAGCCGAACTCCAGCAGCGCGGGCTTGTCATCCTCTAACTCTTCCAGGCGCAGCCGCACCCAGCGCGGCAGGTCGGCGCCGCAACCGTTACAGAAGCGCAGTGTGTTGGCGTAGCCAGTGATGGGCATAATGCCCGGAATTATTGGAATCGTGATGCCCGCCCTGGCGCAGCGTTCGATAAAGTCGAAATAGGCGTCGGCGTTATAGAAGAGCTGGGTCAGCGCTCCGTCCGCGCCGGCCTCCACCTTGCGGCGGAAGTGCTCGAAGTCCGCTTCGGGGCTGCTCGCCTGCGGATGCATCTCCGGATAGGCCGCCACCTCGATCTCGAAGTCGTCGCCATGCGTCTCGCGGATGAAGCTGACCAGCTCATTGGCGTAGTGGAATTCACCAGGAGCCGAGGCGCTCATCGCCGTCGCTGGCAGATCGCCGCGCAGAGCGACAATGCGCTTCACGCCCGCTTCCCGGTAGCGCGTCAGCAGCGCGGCGACCTCGGCGCGCGTTGAGCCCACGCAGGTCAGGTGCGGCGCAGCCTCCACGCCTGCGTGCTCGGCCACCGACCTCAGCGTATCGTAGGTGCCGTCCTGCGTGGATCCGCCCGCGCCATAGGTAATGGAGAAATACTTCGGCCGCACCGCCGCAAGCTGGCCGATAACGACCGGCAGCTTGGCCACGCCTTCCGGCGTGCGCGGCGGAAACAGCTCGAAAGAAAAACTCAAAGGAGATTTCACGTTCTTGCCTTCTGAATCTGACTCTTTTTGAAATTTGAGGACCACTCCGCACTACATATCAATGGAGAGGATTCAAAGATCATACGTCTCAATTTGCAAAGATTTGATTTCTACTGCCTCTTCTTTGCCAAGAAGTGTCATTTCAAGTAATTCGTTCGAATCGTAAAGTTCGACTGGATTACGAACCATCAGCATACATACCCCTCTTGGGCAAAAGAGAGCATATAGAATCGCTGCGTTGAACCTACCTTCGAATTCCTTAATAGAGTTTAAGCCACGCCAGCAACGTGCTCGAAATAGTTCGATGAACTTCTCAAGTTCCGGGGATGTTGTCGCAGCGATCTGACTCGCAAACAAGCCAAACTGGTGCTCGCTTAAGTCGATTTGATTACAAACCGGGCATGGGGTTGCTATTCGGTGAATCTCGTCTCTCGTGGCCTTCCATTCTTCTCCTAAAGGATAGAGAGGAGGCCGTCCAGGAACAATCCGATTTAGAAAGCTTTTCAATCCCATTGGCTTTCCCTCTATCGTCGAAAAAACATGACTAGAACAGTGAACAGAAGATCGAAATCTACTGTCCACTGTTTTCTGTCCACTGTCGACTAATACCTGTAGTTCTCCGCCTTGTACGGCCCCTCGACCGGCACGCCCAAATAGTCGGCCTGGCGCGCGGTCAGCGTCGTCAGCTTCACGCCGATCTTCTCCAGATGCAGCCGCGCCACCTCTTCGTCCAGCTTCTTCGGCAGAACATAGACGCCAACCTTGTACGTGTCCTTGTTGGCCCACAGGTCTAGCTGCGCCAGCGTCTGATTGGCGAAGCTGTTGCTCATCACGAAGCTCGGATGACCCGTGGCGCAGCCCAGGTTCACCAGCCGCCCCTCGGCCAGCACGAAGATGCTATTGCCACCGGGGAAGGTATAGTAGTCCACCTGCGGCTTGATGTTGAGCTTCTCGACGCCCGGCGCCGCGTTTAGCCGGTCCATCTGAATTTCGTTGTCGAAGTGGCCGATGTTGCAGACGATGGCCTGGTCCTTCATGCGCTTCATGTGTTCCAGCGTGATGATGTCCACATTGCCGGTGCAGGTGACGTAGATGTCGCCGCGGCCCAGCGTCTCTTCGACGGTGGTCACCTCAAAGCCCTCCATCGCAGATTGCAGCGCATTGATGGGATCGACCTCGGTGACGATGCAGCGCGCGCCCATGCCCCGCAGCGAGTGTGCGCAGCCCTTGCCCACATCGCCATAGCCGCAGATTACCGCGACCTTGCCCGCCACCATCACGTCGGTGGCTCTCTTGATCCCGTCGGCCAGCGACTCGCGGCAGCCGTAGAGGTTGTCAAACTTGGACTTTGTCACGGAATCGTTCACGTTGATGGCCGGCACCAGCAGCTTGCCCTGCTCCATCATCTTGTAGAGCCGATGCACGCCCGTTGTTGTCTCTTCGGAGACACCGCGCCACTCCGCGGCAACCTTGTGCCAGTGCTTCGGATCCTCGGCATAGACCTGCTTCAACAGGTCCTTGATGACCTGCTCTTCATGGTTGCCTGAACTCGTATGTACCCAGCCGTCGCCCTCTTCCAGCTCAAAACCTTTGTGAATCAGCAGCGTTACATCGCCACCATCGTCCACCACCAGTTGCGGCCCCTTGCCGCCCTTGTGGCTGAGCGCCGCCAGCGTGCAATCCCAATACTCTTCCAGCGACTCGCCCTTCCACGCGTAGACCGGAACTCCCGTCGCGGCAATGGCTGCCGCCGCATGGTCCTGCGTCGAGAAGATGTTGCAGCTCGCCCAGCGGACCTCAGCGCCCAGGCTGACCAGGGTTTCAATCAAGACCGCCGTCTGAATCGTCATATGCAAGGAACCCGTGATGCGCACCCCGGCCAGCGGCTTCGCCGTCGCGTACTTGTTGCGGATCGACATCAGTCCCGGCATCTCCTGCTCGGCGATTGTGATCTCCTTGCGGCCCCAGCCGGCCAGAGCCATGTCGGCGACCTTGTTAGCCAAATCCGTGATTCCCAGTGTTGAAGTTGCCATGTAGATTCTCCTTGTATCGTTAAATCGTGATATATTGATATGTATCAGAGTCCTGTTATGCCGTCAATCATAAAAATTCTCCGCGTCCTGGCCGACCCCAATCGGCTCCGCATTTTGCTGCTTCTCGCGGCTGAGGAACTCTCCGTCGCCGAGTTGCAGGAGATTCTGGCGATGGGCCAGAGCACCATCTCCACGCACCTCTCCCAATTGAAGCAGGCCGGCCTGGTCGAGGACCGCCGTACCGGCAAGAGCAGCCTTTACAAGCTAAAGGCCGTCGAGGGCACTCTGGCCGGACTGTTGACCGAGGCGCGCCTGCAGATTGCCGAAGCGGAACCCGATCAGAGGTCGATGCGCCGCGTCGTCAAAAAACGACAAGACAAGATGCGCACCTTCTTTGACTCGGTGGCCGGCCGCCTCGGCAAAGATTACGTTCCCGGAAGATCATGGAAGAGCATGGCCGAGGCGCTGCTGCGGCTGATGCCGCCGATGGTCATTGCCGATCTGGGCGCCGGCGAGGGTGCCTTTGCGCTGCTGCTGGCCGAGCGAGCCACCAAAGTGATCGCCGTCGACAGCTCCGCCAGGATGATCGAAGTCAGCCGGGAGCAGGCCCTGCGCCACGGAGTCAAAAACGTCGAGTACCGGTTGGGCGACATGGAAGAACTTCCCATCGACGACGCTGCCGTCGATCTGGTCTTTTTCTCGCAGTCGCTCCATCACGCACTGCATCCGGAGCGCGCCATTCAGGAGGCGTGGAGGATTCTCTCGCCCGGCGGCCGCATTGTCGTTCTCGACCTGCTCAAGCACCGCTTTGAAGAGGCGCGCGAGATCTACGCCGATGAATGGCTGGGCTTCAGTGAAGCGGAGCTGGAAGCGATGCTGGAGAAAGCTGGCTTTGTGAATCTGCAAACGTCGGTCGTCCACAAGGAGCCGGAGACTCCGCAGTTTCAGACCTTGCTGGCGGTGGGGAACAAATCCAGCTAGCATTTTGCGCGGAAGCTTGGGAGGCCACAAACACCATGGCGCAAGCGCCGTTCTGGCGTCACCGCAGGTAGTTACAGCCGGTTGATAAGCGAGGCGATGCAGGCTGCGCCGAAGCCGTTGTCGATGTTGACGACCGAGATATTGGGCGAGCAGGTGTTCAACATACCCAGCAGCGCGGCGATGCCGCCGAAGGAAGCGCCGTAACCCACGCTGGTGGGCACGGCCAGAACCGGCGCGTTGACCAGCCCACCAACGACTGTGGGCAGCGCGCCCTCCATGCCGGCGCAGACAATCAGAACGCGTGCAGATTGCAGGCTGTTTTTCTGGGCGAGCAGGCGATGAATGCCGGCCACGCCCACGTCCGCAATTAATTCAACTGTATTGCCCATAAGGCGCGCCGTGACCACGGCCTCTTCGGCCACCGGCAGGTCGCTGGTTCCGGCGCAGACCACGGCGATAGTTCCCTTGCCGGGCGTGGCCGCGGTCTGCGTGAGCGTGATGGCGCGGGCGGTCTCGTGGAAGACGGCGCGCGGCTCGGCTGTGAAGACCGCTTCGTACATTTCACGCGTCGTGCGCGTGGCCAGCACATTGCCGCCGGCGCTGGCCATGCGGGCAAAGATCGCGGCCACCTGAGAGGCGGTTTTGCCCGCGGCGAAGATGACTTCGGGATTACCGGTGCGCAGGGCGCGGTGGTGGTCGAGCTTGGCGAAACCAATGTCCTCGAAGGGCAGATCGCGCAGGCGGTCCAGCGCGTCGGTAACTTCGATCCGGCCTTCGTGGACTTCGTTCAGCAAAGCCTCGATCCTGGCGCGATCCATCAGCTATACTCCTTTGTGACTGTGTAGGCCCGCATCGCTTCTTCCATCACCTGCTTGAGCGGGAGCGAGTTCTGCGTAGCGAGTAAGCGGCAATCCTCGTACTCCGGTGCGGCGTTGGCGATTGTGCCATTAGGCAGGCGGGCGATCTTGATGCGTATCTTGCCCCAACTGGTTTCGACTTCAGCAAACTCGCGCGCCAGTGCGACCTTGTTCTCCAGCCGCCAGCGTAGGCCGATGGTGGTGGTCTCGCGGAAGAGCAGCTCTTGCAGCGCGGGCACAAGATCGGGCCGACTAAGCACGGTCATCTGCACGCCGGCGCGTCCCTTCTTCATCTGCATCGAAACGCGGTAGACATCCCAGGCCCCGGCTTCGAGCAGCTTCTCGCTGACGTAGGCGAGCAACTGCGGATTGCAATCGTCGATCACCGTTTCGATGATCGCGATGGATTCGGTGGCCGCATCGGAGCTCTCTTCGCCCACCAGCAGGCGTAGCAGATTGGGCTGGCCCTTGGTCTCGCGTCCGCCCGCGCCATAACCGGTCTTCAGAATGCGCATCGCTGGGAGCTTTTCGTATTGCACATCGAGCATGCGCAGCAGAACGGCTCCGGTCGGGGTGACGCGTTCCATCGGCTCGCCAGCAGCGTAGACTGGTGCATCGCCCAGCAGAGCCAGCGTAGCCGGAGCGGGAACGGGCAGCGTGCCGTGCTGGCAAACCACGGTTCCGCTGCCCACGTTGAGCGGCGAGCAGAGCCATTTGTCAACGCCGAGCGCCTCGGCGCCCGCAGCGGCGCAGACGATATCGACGATGGTGTCCACCGCGCCCACCTCGTGGAAGTGCACTTCTTCAATGGGGAGGGAATGAATCGCGGCTTCGGCCTCGCCGAGCAGTTGGAAGGCGCGAATCGAACGTTGCTTCACGCTCTCGGTGAGCGGCGCCGAGTGGATAATTTCGACAATCGCCGACAACGAGCGGTGAGGCGCATGGGAGTGCGCGGGATGGTGGTGTTCATGCTCGTGTTTAGGTTGCGTGTCGGGCGTGATGACGTCTACCTTGGTTGCGGTCAGACCGCCGCGGCTCACCTTGCGCATCTGAAGGCGCGCGCCCACGTTGAGCGCGGCCGCCGTCCGCTCAAGGCAGTCGAAGGGCAGGCCCGCATCGACCATCGCGCCGAGCAGCATATCGCCGCTGATGCCGGAAAAACACTCCAGATAACCAATTCTCATCGCAATGTGATTCTAAACCGCCGGCAATGCGCCGCGCCGGGCAAGCACTTCGACGGGCAGGACGGCATTCATCGCGCCGGAGCGGAAGCCCTGGCAATCGAGCGTGACGTACTGAAAGCCGGCAAGTTTGAGAGCGGCGGTAATCGCGTCGAGCATCTCCATCGTGAGGGCTCGTGGCAGCTCGTCGCGGCCCAGTTCGACGCGGGCCAGCTCGCCGTGATGGCGCACGCGCAGCTCGCGGAAGCCCAACAGGCGCAGGCTATCCTCTGCCTTTTCAACTTGGTCAAGCACTTCGCGGGTCACCTCGCGGCCATATTCGACGCGCGAGGAGAGGCAGGGCGCGGCGGGACGGTCCCAGAGCGGGTAGCCGGCGGCCTTGGCCAGCGCGCGAATCTCGATCTTCGTCAGCCCAGCCTCGGCCAGCGGCGCCAGAACGGCGTGCTCCTCGGCGGCGCGCTGTCCGGGACGGAAGTCGCGAGTGTCGTCGGCGTTCATACCGTAAGCGATGCGCTCAAATCCCAGCCGCACGCCCAGCGCCTCCATCGCCGCAAAGAGCTCGTCCTTGCAGTAGAAGCAGCGATTGGCGTCGTTGCGTTGATACTCGGGCCGGCTCAACTCTTCAGTGGCAATGATGTGCAGCGGAATCTCCTGCGCGCGGGCAAAAGCGCAGGCCGCCTCGAAGTCGCGGCGGGCGAGACTGGGCGAGTCGGCCAGCACGGCGAGCATGCGGCTGCCAAGCACACGATGCGCCGTGGCCGCCAGGTACGCGGAGTCCACGCCGCCGGAGTAGGCCACCATCAGGCTGCCTGATTGTGCGAGACGAGCTTTCAGCGCTTGCAGCTTGCGGCCAGTCTCGGCGTCTTCAGGGGCTTGGGGGAAGGTGGTGTGCGTCTCTGCCGCCATAGGGCCGATTATACCGCTTTGTCGATTGCTCGCGGCAACTTGCGTACGCCTGCCCGCGGCGCTACTGGCGGCGGTAGACATCGTAGCTGCCCAGTTTACGGTAGGGCAGAAAGAGCTTCTGCAGCGCTTCGAGCGAGGCTTCGCGCTGCGGGGTGGGATCTTCCTTCATCTGCATAGTGCGCTTGACGATCAGCCAGCGTGTCTTGCGCCTTTCGGCCTCCGTGACAAGCTGCGCGGGCGTGGAGAACGGATCGGTGGCGTTGTCGAAGAGCAGCACAGGGAATTGCGGAGTGCGGCCGGTGGTGAAGTAAAACGGGTCTTCGCCGGGAAGGAGAATCAGCCCGTCGGAGAAAGGGATCTCGTTGGCGGAAAAACGTAGGAGTTCCTCGAACTCCGGCAAATACGGGCCGGAGACAGCCATTCCTTTCAGCGCGGGAAGAGTTGAATATACGACCGGGCCCTCATCAAGCACGCGCGCGTACGAGAGGCGCTCTTCGCTTGCGGTGTAGAGGCCGCCGCAGAGGAGCAGCGTCGCCGAGATGATCGCCGACAGGGTTGGTACAAAGAAAAGAGTTCGCGGCGCAGCTTCCGAGGCTGTGCAGGACGGCTCGACGGAAGCCAGGAAGGCGATCATCTCGGCGATGAGCAGGACCAGCAACGGCCAGATCGCGTAAGTCGATCCCCACAATTGCTGGGAGAGAAAGGTACCGTTGATGGCGGCCAGCAGGAGGATGGGCAACCCGGCGTGCAGGCTGGGATGGCGGCAAAAATTCCAGAGCGTGAGCGCGGCGGAGAGAATCAGCAGCAGCGGCCACAGAGCGAGGAGCGTGGCAGTGCGGTCCTCGGAATCGGTGGAGATCGCGAAGCTGATGAGCGTCCAGAGAAAGGGCGCTGCAAGCAGGCAGAAAGCCGCAAAACGCGCCCACAGAGCCTTGGCAAAGCGGCTGTGCAGGAGCGCGAGAGCCGCCGCGACCGACGGAATCCACCAGAGCAGCGAAGGCTCCGCGTAGACCGCGAGCATCACCGGAAGGCCGGGCAGCCGGCGTTGGGAGGCGAACTGGATGGTCCAATGGAGGTAGTTATACACGCCTGCGGTGAAGTGCAGGAGCAGGCCGGCGGCAACGAGCGAAGTAACCGCGCCGGCAAGGAGAGAGCCCAGGGCCGGAGTTCTGGATGAAGCCAAAGTGCGGCGGAGTTGCAGTAAGAGCATAAGCAGAAGGATCAGGGCGAAGGCTGCGGCTAGAAACGGCAGACCGATGTTCTGCTTGAAGAAGAGAGGGAGCGGAAGCGCCGCACCTACAGCAAAGAAGCGCCAGCGCGAGTTCGATGCGACAGAATCTACCGGCAGGCGCTGCAAGAGAAAAATCACGAGCAGGATGGAGAAGGCGCTGTCGCAATCGTAGGAGGGAAAGGGCAGGATGCTGTAGACGCCCAGCGGAATGAGCGATGCGGCGAGCAGGAGCGCTACTGGCCAGGCAGCTCGCAGACGTCCTTGCAGCGTGCGGAGCGCGATGCGCCAGGCGAGAACGGTGGCCAGGCCGTTGACGATTGCGGCGTAGAGCACGTGGTGGAAGAAGACCCGGCCGGTGAGTCGCATGATCTCGGCCTGGATGAGGAACGTGAGCGGCGAATGAACCAGCGGGAAATCGCGGTAGGGCATCTGGCCAAGAGCGATGCGAAAGCTGGTGTCCAGCGTATAGCTCGCGTCCCAGAGGACAGCGAGATGCGCGTTCTGCCAGAGCACCACGGAGGCGCTGGCCATGAAGAGCGCGGCGGCGGCGAGGCTGTCGCGGAGGCTCCAGTGGGTTTGGGTCAGCGGAGATTCAAGTTGGGCCGGCTTGGGCTTTGGCATGGTGAGTGGCCAGTGGGAGCTGATCGCGTCCCGCTCAATCCATTGATTTTACCGCTCGCAGACGGTGTTGTAATCCGGCACTGCTGTCCGCAGTCGCCTTGCCTATGAAGGACTTACAGGTGTTGGCCGTCACTGCAACTTCGCGCGGGTTGCCGTAGCCGTTGATTAGGCGTACAACGGGGTCAGCGGAGTTTGCCAATGAGCGCAGCGCACAACGGCAGCCGGCGGGATTTTCTGAGGAGATCCTTAACCGGCGCGGCCTTCTTGTGCGCGGGCGGTGCGACGGGAGCGCTGGCAGCCCCGGCGCCGGTTGCGGCGGAATCCGCAGCGGCGGGCGCAAAATCCAGGGTCGTCGTCGCGCACGATGAACGATTGCGCGGCACAGGTGCCACGGTCGATTCGAAGCGGATGCTGGCGCTCGTAGATCGCGCGATGCAGGCTCTCTGTGGCTGCGGAGATCCGTTGGGCGCGTGGAGGAAGCTGGTCCGTCCGGGCGATACGGTCAGCCTCAAGGTAAACACGCTGGGAGGCCGCGGCATCTCCACGAATGTTCAGCTTATCGCGGCGATCTGTGAGCGCTTGCAGGAGGCCGGAATCAAACCCGGCGAGATCGTGGTCTGGGACCGCGACAGCGAGGAGTTGGAGCGCGCCGGCTTTCGCATCGAGACCGGCAATGACCGCGTGCGCTGTTTCGGCACCGACCGCGTCGGCTATGAGCAGGAGCTTTCCGCCTGGGGCAGCGTGGGCAGTTGCCTGTCGAAGATTCTCACTCAGTACTGCAATGTGCTGATCAATGTGCCTGTGCTGAAGGACCACGACGGCGCGGGCGTCACCCTCGCCCTCAAAAACATGTACGGCGTCATTCATAACCCCAACAAGTATCATCCCAACGGCTGCAATCCCTACGTCGCGGACGTGAATATGCTGCCGGAGATTCGCAGCCGGATGCGATTGACGATCTGCGACGCCACCACGGCAATGTACGAAGGCGGGCCGGGCTACAAGCCGGAGCACAGTTGGAACGCCAATGCATTGCTGGTTTCCACCGATCCGGTAGCGCTCGATCACACCGGCTGGCAGATGATCGAACGCAAGCGCGCCGAGAAGGGTTTGAAGACGCTCAAGGCTGAGGAGCGCGAACCGGGCTACATCGCCACCGCTGCCGATGGCGATCATCAGTTGGGAATGAATGACCCCAAAAAGATTTCAATTGTCGAAGTTTAGCCGGAAAGATTCGCGGAAAGGTTCATCATGTTCTGTGAATTGGATCTACAAAATACCGTGAACGGCCCGCTGGATCGCCGCTCATTTCTGAAGTGCGCTCTGGCTTCGGGCGCGGCGCTGGGAATGAGCGGCGCGGCCAAGCCCGCCACCGCAATGCCTGCCGAGACCGCTGGCGAGGACGATGCGCGTTTCGTCGTGGAGGCGAAGTTCTACCAGAAGCTGGCGAATCGCAAGATCAAGTGCAAGCTCTGCCCGCGCGAATGTTCGGTGGGCGACAAGGAGCGCGGTTACTGCGGCGTGCGCGAGAATCGCGGCGGCACGTACTACACGCTGGTCCACTCGCGGGTCTGCGCGGCGCACGTCGATCCCGTCGAGAAGAAGCCGCTCTTCCACTATCTGCCGGGGACGATTGCCTTCTCGATTGCCACGGCGGGTTGCAACGTCAACTGCAAATTCTGCCAGAATTGGGACATCTCGCAGTCGCGCCCCGAGCAGGTTCCCTCCCATTACATGCCGCCGCAAAGTGTCGCCGAATTGGCCAAGCAATACGACTGCCCAACGATTGCCTACACGTATAGCGAGCCGGTCGTCTTCGCTGAATACATTATGGACACTGCCGATGCGGGCCACGCAGCGGGCGTTCGCAGCATTGTGGTGTCGAACGGATTCATGCAGGAGGATTCGTTGAAGCAAGCTTACGGCAAAATGGACGCCGTAAAAATCGATCTGAAATCCTTCTCCGAGTCGTACTACAGCAAGGTCGTTACGGGCCAGTTGAAGCCAGTGCTGGATTCGCTGGTCACTCTGCGCAAGCTGGGCAAGTGGACGGAGATCGTCTATCTGGTCTTGCCCACGCTCAACGACAGCGATGCGGAGTTTCGCGGGCTGGCGCAATGGATCAAGGCGAATCTGGGCGCGGATGTGCCGCTGCATTTCACGCAGTTTCATCCTGAATACCTGCTGAAGAATCTGCCTATCACGCCGGTCGAGACGCTGGAACGCGCCAAGGCGATTGCCGACGCCGAGGGGCTGCATTTTGTCTATATCGGCAATGTGCCGGGCCATCCGGCGCAGAATACTTATTGCCCCAAGTGCCGTAAGATGCTGGTGGAGCGAGTGGGATTTACAGCCAGCGAGATGCTGATCAAGAACAGTAAATGCCCATTCTGCCAACAGCCGATCCCCGGCGTCTGGCACGTGTGAGGAGGTTGCGCAGATGAACATTATGATGATCCCGAGCGCCTATTGGCTGGCGACCTCCTTATTCGCGCTGCTGGCATTTGCGCCGCTACAGGATCAGGGCTCCGCGAAACCGGAGAAAGGAAAACAAGAGATGGTGAGCGAAATGAAGGTGCGGCAGGCAGCCGTTGCCGGCAGCTTTTATCCGGCCGACCCGAAGGTTCTTTCCGCGATGATGGACGGTTTTCTGGCCAAGGTCACCGCGCCGCCGGTCACCGATCCGATTCTTGCCGTGGTTGCGCCGCACGCCGGTTACCAGTACTCCGGACCTGTAGCAGCGTACACCTACGCGCAACTGAAGGGACATAAGTACACACGCGTGGTGGTGATTGCGCCGTCGCACTATGTGTCCTTCGATTTCACTTCAATCTATGATGGCGACGCATACGCCACGCCGCTGGGTAACGTGCCAGTGGACAAGGCCTTCGCGCGCGAACTGGTCAAGATGAGTTCGACGATGCAGCTTTCAGACAAAGGACATCAGTTCACCGCCGATGCGCCGGAACATTCTGTTGAAGTCCAACTCCCATGGCTGCAAAAGGTACTGGGCAATTTTGAAATCGTGCCCATCGTGATGGGCGATCAGAGTTATGAAAACAGCCGCGCGCTGGGCGTGGCGCTGGCCAAGCTGATCAAAAGCGAAACCAAGCCTGGCGAGACGCTGGTGCTGGCCAGTTCCGATCTCTCGCATTACCACCCCTACAATGACGCGCTGACGATCGATCATAAGACGCTGAATGCGCTTCAGGCGTGGGACTACTTCAGCATGTCGCGCAACTTCCAGTCGCGCATCTGGGAGGCCTGTGGCGGCGCGCCCATCGTAGCCGCAATGATTTATGCAGAGCGCATGGGAGCCAACCAGGCGCGGGTGCTGAAGTACGCTAACTCCGGCGACGTGACCGGCGATAAGTCGCGCGTAGTCGGCTACAGCGCGGACGTTTTTGTGAAGGCGAACGGCGGCAAGGCCGAAGAGACTCCCTTCTCGCTGAGCGAGCCGGAAAAGAGCGAGCTGCTCGCGCTGGCGCGCAAATCGGTGGAGTATGTGGTGGGGAAGGATGAATTGTATATGCCGCCCGCCAGCGCGGACGCGACGCTGAATCAGGAGCGCGGCGCGTTTGTGACGCTGACCATCGCAGGCGGGCTGCGAGGGTGCATTGGCTATACAGCGCCGATCAAGCCTCTCTATCTGACCGTGCGCGACACGGCGACGCACGCCGCCTTGCACGATCCGCGCTTCACGCCGGTAACGGCGGCCGAGCTGCCCAGCCTCGCCTATGAAATCTCCGTGCTCTCTCCTCTGCGCCGGGTGACGGACATTCAACAGATCAGGGTCGGCGAGCACGGACTGCTGATGAAGAACGGCGACAGCGAGGGCCTGCTGCTTCCGCAGCTACCGGTGGAACAGAAATGGGACCGGCAGACCTTCCTGGAGCAGACCTGCCGCAAGGCGGGGATGGACTCCGGCTGCTGGAAGGATGAGGACACGGATATCTTCGCCTTCACTGCGGTAGTCTTCAACGAGCAGAAACCCTGAGCGGCAGGCTGGCAGGATTCAGCTTTCTCGACACAGCTAGCGAGCCAGATTCGACGGCGCTTGAAAGCTCAGATTTCACTTTGGCAATTTCTTAGTGCGGCAGATGATTGTCGCCGGAGGGCGAAGGGGCCTGCGGCGCGCGCGGCTCCGCTTCGGGCGGGATCACGAATGGCTCCGGACCAAGGTGGCCGCGATGGCAGGTGCCGCAGGTGACCGCAGCGCCGGAGTTGTCGATCATGGACACGTAATTCGTGTTGATATCCTCTGTCATCTTGAACATAAGGCGAGCGGAGTCCTTCATGGGTTTGGAGTCGTCGGCAAAGTTGAGGCGCGGACGACCGTTGGGGCCGATGTTCTGAGGATCCGCCGTGTGGCAGGAGTCGCAGTGGGTGCCCAGCGAGGCTGACCACTTCTCCATAATCTCGTGAACCTGCTGCCCGGTCAGATCCTTAGGCAGCACCTTCAAGTTTGTGGGAGCGGGATAGGAGCGGGGCTGAGGCGGCGTGCTGCCTGGCGCCGCCTGCGGGCCTTGCGGAGCCTGTGCTGCGGAGGTAAGGATCAAGGCTGCCGCGGCAGTAGATAAACACAGCAAGAAGGATGGTCTCATGGCGGAACCTCAAAGACAACCTGTATGCTACCAGCTTCCTTCGTCGTCAAGCAGCGAGGGGCGATTCGCATACATAGGGTTGGATCGCGTGATTCATGAACGTGCGCGCCTTAAAGCGGAAACCGCAGCTTCAATCGGCTCTTAAGGATGAGTCTGGTCCCCGGCGGTTGAGCGAAGATCCTCGTCGATATAGATTCGCGCTTGTTTCACGGCCGTTTCGTAAAAAAGCGTCCGGGAACTGAATCCCGGACGCTCGTAAAACAGTGCTAATGTCTCAGATCAACTCGCCCTTTCTAGATAGCGTCTGAATAGATCAGGCGAGCCAGGAGGTTTTCGATTTGCTCCTGCTTGCCAGACCGGGGTTGAGGATTGATGCCGTTCTTGAGAGCCGCTGCCTCGATCTGATCGAGCGAGACCTTGCCTTCGAGCATCGCAACCGCCTCAGGCGACTTCCAGCCTGCATAGCGCTCGGCGAGAATCGCATCGTAGCGGCCGTCTTCGATCAGCTTGGCAGCCGTCAGGAAGGCACGAGCGCAGAGGTCGGCGCCGCCCACATGGGCATGGACCATGTCCTCGGCGGTAAAGCTCTGGCGCCGCACCTTGGCGTCAAAATTGCACCCGCCCTGCTTCAGGCCGCCGGCTTTGATCACGTGATACATGCTCATCGTCATCGACCAAAGTTCGTTCGGGAACTGGTCAGTGTCCCAGCCCAGCAGCGCATCGCCGCGATTGATATCCAGAGATCCGAAGATTCCCAGCGCGCCCGCGGTCGAAATCTCATGCTCAAAGGTATGCCCCGCGAGCATGGCGTGGTTGGCTTCGATATTGACCCTGATTTCTTTTTCCAGGCCGTAGCGTTTCAGGAATGAATACACCGTCGCGACGTCAAAATCGTACTGGTGCGTGGTCGGTTCCTTGGGCTTGGGTTCGATCAGAATCTGGCCTTCAAAGCCGATCTTGTGCTTGTATTCCACAACCAGGTTCATGAAGCGTCCCATCTGATCGAGTTCCTGCTTCATATTTGTGTTCAGCAGCGTCTCGTAGCCTTCGCGTCCGCCCCAGAGCACATAATTCGAACCGCCGAGCCTCTTGGTGGCATCCATGCAATTCTTCACCGTGGCCGCGCACCAGGCGAAAACCTCGGGATTGGGATTGGTGGAGGCGCCGGCCATAAACCGCGGATGGGAGAAAAGGTTTGCCGTTCCCCACAGCAGCTTGGTCGGATACTTGCTCATCTTTTCTTCGAAGTAATCCACCATGATGTGGAAGTTCTTCAAGGTCTCGGCAAGAGTGTCGCCGCCGGGCGCGATATCGGCATCATGGAAGCAAAAGAAGGGCAGGCCGACCACTCTGAAAAGCTCGAAGGCCGCATCGGCTTGCACCTTGGCCTGCGCAATCGGGTCGCCGGGGGCAAACCACGGACGCTGCAACGTGGCGGAGCCAAATGGATCGCCTCCTCGCATCGCCAGCGAGTGCCAGTAGGCGACCGAGAAGCGAAGATGGTCCTTGAGGGGCTTGCCGAGTACGACCCGGTCAGCATCGTACCAGCGGTAGGCGAGGGCCTTTTTACTCGAAGGTCCCTCGTAGGTTACTGTTTCGAAAGAGCTAAAGATTGTTTCGGCCATTGCGAATCTCCTATTCGTTCAAGAAAATCAAAATCGTATCTGTGAATTGCCCGGCTAACCACCATTCATCCTAATGGAGCATGCTTCTGGATGGCAAATACTGGTAAATCGCTTTTTGTCAGGCTTTTTGCGGCGAAGTCTCTCAGATAAGTTTTATCGTAACGCAGGCCCATCTGCGCAGATCACTCTGCTCTCGTTTAGCCCGAAGGAGTATTGCTCCCGAACGCATGAGAGTACTCGCTCTTCCGAAGACTCGACTTTAAGACTGGAATTTCGCACACTTTCCCAACATCTACCTGTTCAATAAACCGATTCACTCTTCGCGCAGCAGGATCAATGGATCCACCGACAGCGCACGCTGCGCTGGAATCCAAGTGGCAACCAGGCCAAGTAGCATCATCGCGAGAACGACACCGCCCAGCACCAGCGGATCGCGCGGGGTTGCCTGATAAACGATGAAAGCCAGCACCCGCGTGGCCAGCAATCCCAGGATCAAACCCACCGCCGAACCGATAGCCAGCAGCTTCAATGGCCTTCCCAAAGCGGCCTGCAACACTTCCTTGCGCTGCGCGCCCAGGGCGACGCGAATGCCCAGCTCCCGCAGCCGCCTGCTCACCGAATAGGCCGCCATGCCAAAGATTCCGGTGATGGACAGCAGCGCGCCCATCCCGCCCAGCACGCCCAGCGACACCGTCGCCACCATCGCGGGAAACAGAGCTCCGCTCATCTCCTCGCTCCAGTTGTTGATCTCAACCGGTAGGCCGGCATCCAGATCGTGCAGTCTGCCCCTGATCGCGCCGGCGAGTTGCTGCGGGTCGCCCTCCGAGCGCACCACCAGAGTTGTCCAGTTGGAGGGCTGTTGCAGGAAGGGGAAAAACATCGCCGGCTGCGGGTTCTCGGTGAGACTGAGATATTTTCCGTCTTCCGCGATCCCCACCACTTGAATGCGCTTCCCGTCCGTCTTGAAATAAGCACCCATAGCGCTGGTTGCCGAACCGAAGAGCCTGCGCGCAAACTCCCGATTCACCACCGCTACGCGCGGCGCATCTTTGTCGTCCTGCCAGGATACGGCCCTGCCAAACAGCAACGCTGTGCCCGCGGCGTGGAAGTAGCCGGGGGATATGGAGTATGCGTCGCAACCGAAAGCAACATTCGATGCGCTCAGATCGGTTGTTTGGTCGGAATAGACATTCCAGCCTTCCACGGCCGTGCTCAAAGGCGGGTAATTGACCAATCCCACCGATTGCACGCCGGGAATCGTCTCCACCGCCTCGATCATGCGCCTCTGCATGACGGGAATACGGTCGAGGCTGTAACCGGCCATCCGGAGAACTGAATTGACCAGCATAGCGTTGCGCGGCTCAAAGCCGAAGTTGGCGTGCAGCGAACGCGCCAATCCGCGCACGGCAACCAGCGATGAGGTAACCAGCACGGCGCAGATCGCAATCTGAACAACAACGAGTACGTCGCGGAGCGTGATCCGCTGGCCGACTCTGCCCGTCGTCCCCGACTTGACCACCTCGTATGGATTGGCGCGCAGGATCTGCCGCAGGGGCGTCGCGCCAAAAAGGAAGCCGCTCGCTAAAGACAACAGCAAAGCCACCAGATATACATAGGCGTCGGGGTTCACCGGAATATGAATACAGGTATATTGGGGAACAGGCCGCCATGCGCTGAACTCGCGCAAGAGCACGATGCTGCCCAGGAGTCCGGCAGCGCCTCCGATGAGTGAAATCAGGATGGCCTCCGTGAATACCTGTCGCAGAATGCGCGTACGGCTCGATCCCAGCGCCAGCCGCAATGCCACTTCCCGGGAACGGTCGGCGGCGCGCGCGGCAAAGAGGCTGCCCAGGTTGGCGCACGCGGCCAGCAGAATCAGCCCCGCCAGCAACATGAGCCCGATGAGGAATGCCCGGGCCGGGCGTCCGAGAAAGTCGCCGAGAAGACCTGGGCGCGTCAAAGTAAAGGACATTTGCCCATCGTCTTTGGGATAGCTCTGCTGGAGATACGCCGCAACGGAGTTCAGATCGGCGACCGCCTGCGCCGGAGTGACTCCTGGTTTTAGATGCCCCAGCACCATCAGAATTCCGCGCAGCCCGCGCACGTTCAGATTTTTAGAGCCGTCGATCTGCTCCTGGTTCACCATCGGCACCCAAATGTCGGGCGAGTAAAACAGTAAAGTCCCCTGAAACTCGGGCGGAGCCACGCCCAGGATGGTGAATGGATGCGTATTCACACGCACCACCCGGCCCGCCACGCCGCGATCGTCCTGAAAATGGCTGTGCCAATACGCGTAGGTGAGCACGATATACGGAGCGCTGTTGGGGCCATGCTCGTCGACGCTGTGGAAGAAGCGGCCCAGATATGGCTGTATGCCCAATGCGTCAAAGTAGTTTCCGCTGGTTTCATAGAGCCAAACACTGGACGGATCCTTGCCCGTGTCCAGCGCCGCCTTTGACAAGGTATAAGCTGCCAGGCCATCGAAACTGCGGGTGCGATCGCGCAGATCGAGATAGTCGGGATACGACTCCCATGCGGAATTACCGTGCTCGATTCCGAAGAGGCTCCGTGCCTGCGGCACATTCTGCGGGTTCAATATCAGCGCATTCAAGACAGCAAAGACCACGGCGTTCGCGCCAATGGCCAGCGCCAGTGTCAAAACGGCGGCGAGGACGAATCCGGGCGACTTGCGCAATTGACGCAGAGTGTATCGCAGATCCTGTAGCAGGGTGGTCATCGACAGCCTCCGTAAGCATGGATCAATAGGAAAATGAAAGCAATTTCCGAGCCAAATCAGTATGAAAGTAACTTGATGAGAACAAAGCGGTTGCTGGTTCTCACAGTTGCCAGTGATGCGGATTGGTTGTCCGCTTTCACCGCGCTGTGTCCGTTAATGAACAGGAACGATTCCAGCCGTGCCGCCACGGCAGTTCGATCCTTACCTGATAAATTGTCTTCTATGGAGGCGGCATGAAGGTTCTTTTCATTGGAGGCACCGGGATTATCAGCACGGCTTCGACGCGGTTGGCAGCGGAGCGGGAGATTGATTTGACGTTGCTGCGGCGGGGACAGCACACGGTCGATCTTCCGAAGAATGTCCGCACCATCACGGCGGATATTCACGACGAAGCGGCCGTGGCCGAGGCGCTCGAGAGTCAATCCTTCGACGCGGTGGTGGACTGGACCGCCTTCACGCCTGCCGATGTGGAGCGGGACATTCGCCTCTTTCGCGGCCGTACGCGGCAATATATCTTCATAAGTTCGGCCAGCGCCTATCAAAAACCGGTTGGCCACTATCTGATCACGGAATCGACGCCTCTGGCCAACCCCTATTGGCAGTATTCGCGCGACAAAATCGCCTGCGAAGATCGTTTGATGAAGGCCTATCGCGAAGAGGGCTTTCCGATCACGATTGTGCGTCCATCCCTGACCTATGGCGACACGCAGATTCCACTCGCGGTTAACAGTTGGCTGAAACCCTGGACGGCGGTCGACCGCATGCGCCACGGCAAGAAACTCATCGTGCCCGGCGACGGCTCCTCGCTCTGGGTCATCACGCATAACAGCGACTTTGCCCAGGGACTGGTGGGCTTGCTGGGCCATCAACAAGCCATCGGCCACGCCTTCCACATCACCAGCGATGAGGCAATGACCTGGGATCAGTTCTATCGCATCACCGCGCAAGCTGCGGGCGTAGAGCCGCAGCTTGTTCACATCGCGTCGGATTATATCATCGCTTGCCTGCCGGATGAACTGGGCAGCTTGACCGGAGATAAAGCCGTCAGCGTGGTCTTCGATAACAGCAAGATCAAGCGCTTTGTCCCCGGCTACTGCGCCAAAGTGCCGTTTGCGCAAGGGATTCAGAGAACGATTGCGTGGTTCGATGCGGACCCGCGGCGCAAGCAAATCGACGAAGAAGCGAATGCATCCTGGGACAAGCTTATCGCCGCATACGAGAACGGGTTCGAGGAAGCCTTGCGCAGGTTTCGTCCGTAACATCCAGCGGCTCTCAGTTTCCAGGAACTTGGGTGCCCCATGCCCGGATTTTCGGACCTGTGAAACCACAGACCTCAGCTAGGCCCGGCGCTATCATCAATCTGTGCAAGCAAAGCAAGCAACCTACCATCTCGGCGATATTCTGGCCAACGCCATCACGCACGGCATCGGCGCGCTGCTGGCCATTCTCGGCACGGTCTACCTGATTGCCGCCGCATCGACGCGCGGTTCAGCGTGGCACGTGGTCAGTTGCTCGGTCTTTTGCGCGACGCTGGTGCTGGTCTACGTCTGCTCCACGCTCTACCACTCGCTTGTGCGCACCGGCGCGCGTCACGTCTTTCACATCCTCGACCACTCGTCCATCTACCTGCTCATCGCCGGAACATACACGCCGTTCTGCCTGGTTACTCTACATGGGCCGCTCGGCTGGACGATCTTCGGCGTTGAGTGGGCGCTGGCCATCGCCGGGGTTGTCTTCAAGAGCTTTGCCGTGGACCGCTTCGAGGTGGCCTCGGCGCTGGTCTACCTGGGGCAGGGCTGGTTCGTGGTGGTCGCGGTGGTGCCACTCATTCACACTCTCGGCTGGCACGGGTTAATGTGGCTGGGCGCGGGCGGCCTCGCCTACACGCTGGGCATCATCTTCTTCGCCCTCGACCGCCTGCGCTACTTCCACGCCCTGTGGCACCTCTTTGTGTTGGCCGGCAGCATCAGTCATTACTTCGGCATTCTCTTCTACGTCCTCCCGGCGCGCCCCTGAGCGAAGATTGGAGCTCTACGCTGGAGCGCAAGCCATTATTCAAAGCGCAACGCCACTACCGGCTCAACCCGCATCGCCGCCCGCGCCGGAATCAGCGTAGCCGTCAGCACCACCACTGCCAGCAGCAGCGCGACCACCGCATACACCAGCGGATCGTGCGCGCCCACATTGTAGAGCAGGCTCTTGAGCAACTGCGCTGCGGCCAGCGCCCCTCCCAGGCCCAGAACCCCGCCCAGAACGATCAGCCGTATGCCCTCTCCGGCGATCAACCGCAAAATGTCCACCCGCGTCGCGCCCAGCGCCATGCGCACGCCAATCTCCTGCGTCCGCTGCGCGGCCATAAACGCAATCACGCCATACAGCCCGATCACCGCCATCAGTAGCCCGCAAAAGGCAAAGAAGCCCAGTAGTACTGTTTCGAAGCGCGGACGGTCCGCCAGCTTGCTCACGCTCTGCGAAAGAGTTTCGATCTCCACGGGTACGGTGGAATCAATTTGAGCAATCTGCGACCGCACCCACGGCGCAACGGCCTTGGGCGGCAGAATCGCATCGACAATCATGATCGGCGCGGGTGCGCCCCAGTCCTCGGCTATGCTGCGCCGGAGGTAGTAAACCTCCGGCTCGTCCTGCTCCGTGAGACCGTTATTTTTAACGTTCTCAGCCACGCCCACAACTGTGAGCCAGATGCCATTTTGACCCTTTTGGATGCTCTTCCCTACTGGGTCCTCGCCCGGAAATACGCGCGTGGCCATCAGACGGCTTAGCACGACCAGGTTTTCACTGGCGCCGCGGTCCTGCTCTGCAAGGCCACGGCCCCGCACGATGGGGATATTCAACGCGCGAAAATAGTCGGGCGTGACTCGGCGGACTACCACAATGCTGCCGCTTCCGGAGCTCGGTGCAGGGCGCCTTCCTTCAGGCGCAAATCCCTCGATTCGTTCATCGTTATTCCAGCCTCCTGGTGGCACCGAATCGCTGAAGCTCACCGCGCGAATCCCGGGAAGACGCCGGAGCGCCGCTTCCACCTGAAGATAAAAGTTCATCTTTTTTTGGGCCGTATCATAGCGGAATCCGGGCACCGCAATCCGCGCCGTCAGCACGCCTTGCGGTTCAATGCCCAGATTCTGCCGTTCCATATTCTCGAAACTCCAGAGCAGCAGAGCCGCGCCCGTCAGCAGAACCATCCCGATGGCAATCTGTCCTACGACCAGGCTGCGCCGCAGCGGAGTGCGCTTGCGGTGTTGCGTGGCGCGTGCAGCCAGCGCAACTGCGCGCGGTGTTTGCAAGGCAGGCAACAGGCCAAAGACCGCTCCGCAAACCAGCGAGAGCATCACTGTGAACAAAGCAATGCGAAGGTCCAGGCCGGCCCGCGCAAGAAACGGAATGCCGGTAGGCGCGATCTCCAGAAAAACGCGCAACAAGCCCTCCGCCAGCATCAACCCCGACGCGGCTCCCGCCAGCGAAAGCAGCGCGGCCTCCGTCAGCGTTTGCCGGATCAGCCGGCCCCGGCTCGCCCCGAGCGCGGAGCGCACCGCCAGCTCCCGCTCCCGCGCCTCACCCCGCGCCATCATCAGACCGGCAACATTGGCGCAGGCAATCAGAAGCACCGCTAACACCGCACCAAGCAGGATCCAGGCCGTCAACTGCACATCTTGCGTCTCGCGGTCGCGCAGCGAACGAATGCTCAGGTGAAAGTCCCTGCGAATCTCCTGTGGTATCCATTCTTGCGTGTGGAGAAAGAGCGGCTCCATCTCGGCCTTTGCCTGAGCGATGCTCAATCCCGGCCGGAGCCTCGCAAAAGCGCGCATTGGTGTTCCGGGATGGCCCTTGCGCTCCAGTCCTTCGTCGAGCGCCAACGGCAGCATCACATCAGGCGCTTGCAGGGTGGGCAGTTCAAATCCCTTGGGCAGCACGCCAATCACGCGCGCCGGGCTGCCATCCACGTCGATCTGCCGGTTCAGTATGCCTGGGTCGCGGTTGTAATGATCCTGCCATAAGCCATAGGAGATCAGCGCGACGCGCGGCCCGTTGGGCTGGTCCTCTTCGGGAAGAAAGTTGCGACCCAGCACCGGCGAAATCCCCAGCAGCGGCAGAAAGCCGGCTTGCGCGTGGATGCAGTTGAGTTGCGCCGGATTGGCTTCGACCAGATCGCAGGCATGAAGCATGGTTCCCTGCGAGGCAATGGCCTCGAAGGGTTTTTGATTGTCTCGCCACTCGTAAAAAAAGCCGCCCAGCACGAACTCCTGCTTCTCCAGCGATTGCACAAGACCCAACGAAACGATGCGGTCGTCGTGCGCATAGGGCAGACTGCGGAAGAGGATGCGGTCCACCACGCTGAAGACAGCCGTGGTCGCGCCGATGCCCAGGGCCAGCGTGGCAATCACCGTGAGGGTGAGTGCGGGATTGCGCCGGAAGCCGCGTAGCGCATAGCGCGCATCCTGCACCACCGTACCCAGCCACCAGCCCGGCCGTTGCTCGTGGCATTGCTCCCGCGCCCGTTCCACGCCGCCAAATTCGATCAGCGCATGCCTGCGCGCCTCTTCCGCCGGCATCCCCGCGGCTATCTTCGTCGCGGTCGATTGCTCCACATGAAACCGGAGTTCCTCGTCCATCTCGCTCTGTCTCCGGCGCGAAACTAGATACCGTAATCGAATCCACCATTCCTTCATCGTCTCGCAGCCTCCACCAACCGCCCCGCCAACTGCTCAATTCTCCACGATTTCTACTCGGAACGAAGCACGGAAACCAAATCCGTTCGCGCCGCCTTCACCGCCGGTATGGTGCTTGCAAGCAGCGCCACCGCCGTCATCAACGCCCACGCGAGCGAATAGGAAATCGCATCGTGGGGTGTGACGCCCACCAGCAAGCTGGACAGCAGCCTGCTCATAGCGAGCGCCGCGCCGACTCCCAGAATGCTACCCACAGCGATCAGCCGTGCCGCCTGCATCAGGACGAGCTGCAGCAATCCTCTTCGTGAAGCGCCGAGAGCCAGACGTATGCCCATCTCTTGCATGCGCTGCGTAACCGAATACGAGAAAACTCCGTAAACGCCGACCGCGCAAAGAACCGCGGCAAGCATTGCAAAGCAGGTGATCAACAGCATGGTCATCCGCCGCTGCGCAACAGCCTCCGACACCCGCTGATCCATGCTCTCGATATCGAAGACAGGCTGCTCGGGGTCAACAGCTGTAACAGCTTCGCGCAGGGCATTGGCAAGCGCCGTGGGGCTGCCTGCGGCACGCACCGCAATGCTGACTGAAGGTTGCGGCACCTGCGCCATGGGAACGATCATCTCGGGCTGCACGTCCTGCTCCAGGCCGCCGTGCCGGACGTCCTCGGCGACTCCGACGATCGTTATAGCTGGTTGCTCGGAAACCCGTGCCATCGAGTGTAATCGTTTGCCCAAGGCGTCACCCGCGAAAAAGCGATTTGCGAAGGCGCGATTTACCACGGCCACTGGAGCCGACTGGGCCGTGTCGGAAAGATTGAACGGACGCCCCTGGAAGATCGGCGTGCCCAGGGCGCGGAAGTAATCCGGAGTGACGCTGACAACGGAGACCACGGGCCGCATTCCCACGGGTGGGGCTGGAACGCCTTCAAACGTGATAGCGCTGCCCAGATCGTACGGTTGAATGGGGAGTGCGCTTGCTGCGGCCACAGCGGTGACGCCCGGGAGCGCGGAGAGCTTTGGCAACAACCGGTCGACGAAGGCCTCCCTGCGTTCGGGTGTCGAATAGCGGGATGAGTTCAGAAGCGTAGCCGCGGTGAGCATGTTGTGCGGGTCGAAGCCGGAATCATAATGGAGTACATTGATAAAGCTGCGGACCAGAAGGCCGGCGGATGCCAGGAGGACAACTGCCAGTACGACTTCCACCATCAACAAAGAATGCCGCAAGAACCTATGTTCTCGTCCTGATGTAACGCGGAGGGCTGCTGACTGCAGTGCGTTCCTCAGATCGTTGCGACTCCCGCCGATTGCCGGCACGAGTCCGGAAAGAACAGTCGTCAGGAATGCAATGCCCGCTGTGAAGGCAAGCACCCAGTCGTCAACTTCAATCGCGGCGGTGAGTTTGCCAAAAGGCAAACGCAACATTTGAGCGACCTCGGAGTGGAGTGCAGCTTGAGCCGTTTCAGGTATCTGGACGCGCTGGATCAGGGAAGTGACCACAACAGCGATCAGCAGCCCCAAAGCCGCGGAGAAGAGCGAGAGGATCAGGCTTTCGATGAGGAATTGCCGAACCAGGCGCATACGGCTGGCGCCAAGTGCGCCTCGCACCGCGGTCTCGTGCTGCCTTTGCGCCGCACGCGCCAGTTGCAGATTTGCAACATTGGCGCAGGCGATCAGGAGCACAAGCCCCACCGAGGCGAGCAGGATGAGGAGCGGTTTGCGATTGTCACCAGTAATATGACGTTGAAGTGGCTCGACAGCCGCTTGTTGCCCTTCCGCCATATGCCCAAAACCCGCGGGATAGTTCTGTGTGCGAGCCAGAAAAAACGTGAGCATCTCCGACTGCGTCTGTTGCGCGCTCACTCCCGCTCGCAGCCGGCCAATCACGGACAAAAGAAAAATCCGTCTGTCCGTCACGCTCGCTGTAGTTTCCAGTCCAATTGGAGTATAAACATCGGGTTCCAACTCCACGTCGGGAAAGCGGAAGCGTGGTGGCAGTACGCCAATCACCGTACGCTCCACGCCATCCAGAACTATTGCTGTCCCCGCAATACGGGGATCTGCGTGAAATTGGCCGCGCCACAGGCGGTCGCTCAATACCACTACATTCGACCCGCCGGGCTTGTCCTCGTCGCCGGAAAACGTACGGCCAATCTGCGCCGTTACACCCAGCATGGGCAGAAAATTGGCCGTTACGTTTGCGCAAATAACCCGGGTAGGCTCCGCAGCGCCGGTCAGGTTGCCGTCGAGGTAGGTGTATGCGGCGAGTTGCGCAAAAGATTTGCTCTCGGCCCGCGCGGCAACGAAGTTAGGAGACATCACACGGTCCATATGAATCTTCGGCCAATAGTTCGATACCCATACCAGCCTGTTTGCATCCCGATACGGCAGCGGCCTGAGCAGCAACGAATTCACCGCAGAGAAGATGGTCGAGGTTGCGCCGATGCCCAGCGCCAGTGTGGCAATTACTGTGATAGTGAAGACTGGATTGCGCCGGAAGCCGCGCAGCGCATAGCGCACGTCCTGCGCCACGGTGCCCAGCCACCAACCCGGCCTCTGCTCATGGCACTCTTCACGCGCCCGCTCCACGCCGCCAAATTCGATCAGCGCCTGCCTGCGTGCTTCCGCCGCCGTCATCCCCGCGGCTATCTTCGCTGTGGTCGCTTGCTCCACATGAAACCGGAGTTCTTCGTCCAAATCCCCGTGCTGTCCGCGGGTGACAAAGAACCGCATTCGGGTCAATAACTCCTTCACCATGCAGCAACCTCCAATTTAATTCCTATTTGCCGTCCAGGTTCTCGCGCGAGCGTCATCCTTAATCCCTTAGTCCCTGTTTTCAGGACTACTCGTACCGCAGCGCCTCCATCGGTTGCACGCCCGCCGCTCGTCGCGCCGGAATCAGCGTCGCCGCCAGAGCCACTAAAGCTAGCAGCAGTGCGACCGCTATATACACGTACGGATCGTGCGTGCCTACGTTGTAGAGCAGGCTCTTCAATAACTGCGCAGTGGCCAGCGCCGCGGCCAGGCCCAGAACACCGCCCAGAACGATAAGCCGTAGGCCTTCCCCGGCGATCAGCCGCAAAATGTCCACCCGCGTCGCGCCCAGCGCCATGCGCACGCCTATCTCCTGCGTCCGCGCCGCAGCCATAAAGGAGATCAGGCCATAAAGCCCGATCAACGCCATCAGTAGTCCGCATAAAGCGAAGAAACCCAGCAGCGCCGTCTCGAAGCGCGGCCGGTCGGCAAGCTTGCTTACGCTTTGGCTGAGCGTTTCAATCTGCACCGGTACTGTTGGGTCGATCCCGGCAATCTGCTCGCGCGCCCAGGGCGCGAGAGATTCCGGGCTAAGAGTGGTCTTCACCTCCAATACCGCATCCGTGTTCCAGTCCTCGGCGAGATCGCGGCGAAGACGATAGTATTCCGGTTCGTCTGCGCCGGCCAAGCCCGCGTTCTTCACGTTTGCGGCGATGCCCGATACGGTGTACCAAGGTCCATTGGGAACAGGTTGGACACGTTGACCTACAGGATTCTCATTGGCAAACAGGCGCGCGGCCAGCAGGCTGCTCAGGATCACGAAGTGATCGCTGGACGTACGGTCCTCCTGAGTAAATGCCTTCCCGCGCAGAATGGGAATATCAAGCGATGTGAAGTATTCCGGCGTGACCCATCGCCACGCCACCATTCCTCCCGTGCCGCCTGTGGTTTGGGGTTTGCCTTCCACAGCGATGATGCTGTAGATCTGGCGGTCGTGCGTTCCACCGGGGGGCAAAGTATCGCTCATGCCCACGGACAGAACGCCGGGTAGACGGCGCATAGCCCGCTCAGCCTGAAAAAAGAACTCCATGCGCTTCTGAGCCGTTGTATAGCGATAGCGCGGCAGGGGAATGCGAACTGCCAGCACACCCTGGGTCTGCATGCCCATATTTTGCTTTTCGATGTTGCTGAAGCTGCGCAGCAACAGGGCCGCGCTGCTGAGTAGGATCATGCTCACGGCTATTTGCGTCACCACCAGGCCACGGCGCAGGAAGGCGTGTGGGCTGGAGCCGGCGGCGCGCGCCGCCAGCGCAACCGGGCGCGGCTTGTGCAGCGCGGGCAGAACTGCAAACGTCAGTCCACATGCCAGAGCGATCAGAAGCGTGAAGATATAGATACGCAGATCCAATTGCGCGTGTTCAAGAAAGGGGATGCCAGCCGGGGCGATGGCAATGAAGACGCGCAGCAGTATCTCTGCCAGCAGGCACCCGGCTGCCGCTCCGGCAAGGGACAAGAGAAGCGTTTCCGTTAGGGTTTGGCGAAGCAGCCGAATGCGTCCGGCGCCCAGCATGGCGCGCACAGCCAGTTCACGTTCGCGCTGCGCGGCCCGCGCCATCAGCAGGCCGGCCACGTTGGCGCAGGCGATGAGCAGCACTGCAAGCACCGCGCCAAACAGGACCCACGCTGCCAGCCGCGCATCGTGCACCTGGCGGTCGCGGATCGACCGGACGCGGAGATGAACTTCCTTGCGAAACTGCGCCGGGGCCAGGCTGAGCGAGTAGTTGAAGACCGGCTGCAGGGCAGCCTGCGCCTGCTCCATGCTGACTCCCGGCTTGAGGCGCGCGAAGGCGACCATCACCGCGCCGGGATCGGCCTTACGCTGCGCCGCCTCGTCCAGGGCCTGCGGAACAATGATGTCGGCGGGCTCCAGCGTAGGCATCTCAAAGTCTTTGGGAAGCACGCCGATCACCCGCACCTGGTTGCCGTCGATATCGATCAGCCGGTTTACGATCCCCGGATCGAATCCGTAATGCGAGCGCCACAAATCGTACGAGATGAGAGCTGCCTTCGGTCCATTTGGGCGGTCCTCCTCAGGCAGAAAATTGCGGCCGAGCAAGGGAGAAATCCCCAGCGTGGGCAAAAAACTTTGCTCGACTCTGGCGCAGCTCAAACGCGCCGGATTCCGCTCCGTCAGATCGCAGGCATTTACGCCGGTCTCCGATGTGAATGCCTCGAAGGGCGTCTGGTTGTCGCGCCAGTCGTAATAGGAACCGCCCAGCATGAACTCCTGCGGAATGATCGGCGCCACCAGGCCAACCGAAACCAGCCGGTCATCGTGCGCGTAGGGCAAACTGTGGAAGAGGATGCGGTCCACTACGCTGAAGACCGCCGTGGTCGCTCCGATGCCCAGCGCCAGCGTGGCGATTACCGTGATGGTGAATGCGGGATTGCGCCGGAAGCCGCGCAGCGCATAGCGCACGTCCTGCGCCACCGTGTCCAACCACCAGCCGGGCCGTTGTCGATGGCACTCCTCGCGTGTCCGCTCGACGCCGCCAAATTCGATCAGCGCCTGCCTGCGTGCCTCTTCCGCCTTCATCCCCGCGGCCCGATTCGCCTCCGTCGCCTGTTCCAGATGAATCCGAAGTTCCTCGTCGAGTTCGCGCTGCCGCCTGCGCTTCGAGAAAAGTTGCCGAACCAGAAAGCGCCCGCGGCTGAAGAATTCCATCATCATGCCGTCACCTCCAGATTCCGCCCCAGCACCAAAGCGATCGCCGCCGACAGCCGCCCCCAACTCTTCAGCTCCGTCTCCAATTGCTTCCTGCCCGCTGCGGTCAGCGCATAGTACTTCGCCCGCCGGTTGTTCTCCGAGCTTCCCCAGTCGGCCTGTATCCATCCCTTGTATTCCAGCCGGTGCAGCGCCGGGTAAAGCGACCCCTGCCCGATCTGCAACACCTCTTTGGAGACCTGTTGAATGCGCTGCGCCACGCCCCAGCCGTGCATCGGCCCCAGAGCAAGCGTCTGCAATATCAATAAATCCAGTGTTCCCTGCAACAAATCAGTTGATGGCGGCATATTCTACCCCTCGATACTCGACAATAGATTGTCATGTACTCCTGTCGAATGTCAAGGGAAAACGAAATCCACCTACTCACCGCGCCGATCCCATGCGCGGTGAACTCCATGCAGCCCACTCCCTGAGAAGGGTCACGTTGACCTTCTCCCCCCAAAACCGGTACACTACTTTAGTTTGGCGATTCCTGCCTGTCGTCGTGGAGCCAGACGTTCGCCTTGGAAGTTGAAGGGCTTGAGCGTACCGCGGCGCGGAAGTTTCCGCCCGAGCTATTTTTGGATTGCGTGAGCGCTCCGGCTGAGTCGGACTTACGCTGGAGGGTTTATGTACGCGGTTATTCGCACCGGTGGTAAGCAGTATCGTGTCGCGCCAGGCGACGTGGTGAAGATTGAGAGCGTGGTTTCTAACGAGAATCAGACCGTCGAGTTCAACGATGTGCTGGCGGTCAGCGGCGAGCCGGGAACCGTGGCCAAGCCGTCCACCGCCAAGGTGATCGCTGAAGTGATGGGCGAGGGACGCGGCGATAAGATCCTCGTATTCCACCTCAAGCGGAAGAAACAGTACAAGAAGCTGCAAGGTCACCGGCAGAACTTTACCGAGGTGCGCATCAAGGCCATCGAGGCCGATGGTGTCACCTACTCCGCCGCCTAGTTAGACGGAGCAGAAAGCTGAAAAGGAGATTGGGCAATGGCACATAAGAAGGGTGGAGGCAGCTCCACAAACGGACGCGACTCCAATGCACAGCGGCTGGGCGTAAAGGCCTTTGGCGGCGAACTCATCACCGGCGGATCGATCATCATGCGCCAGCGCGGCACGCGCATCAAGCCGGGCCTCAACGTGGGCATCGGCTCCGACGACACGCTCTTTGCCAAGGTTACCGGCCGTGTCAAGTTTGCCGACCACGGCAACCGTGGACGCTTTGCCTCGATCGAACCTATAGCAGTCGAGTAGCTTCGGCACCGATTCACGCAAAGAGGCCACGGCACAGCCGTGGCCTCTTTGCATCCTGTTCCCTATTCCCTATACTTCTTCTTCCCTATACTTCAGGTTCCGTATGGGCATTCTTTCGGCGACCCTCTCGACATCGGTGAGAACGAAGCCGCCCGCCGGCTGCACAGCCACCTGGGTTCCGGTGTAGCCCAGAACGGAGGCAATCTCGTTCCAGCGCAGGATGGTTGAATTGACCGGCATCACGAGCGGCTGGCGGGCCGGCTCAGGCAGAGTTGCGTAGGTAATCCACATGCCCAGCAATACCAGAATCACCGACTCATAGACGAATTGCAGCGGTCCGGTCAGAGAGGTATTGCGGGCCAAAAGCGCGCCCACGATAAAGTCATTAGCCGACATCACGCCGAATCCTAAAGAAATCCCGAAGGCCATGTCGCGAACCGAGAGGCGCAAAGCGTTCATGCTCAGGCAGAGAAAGGCCAGCAGGCAGAGCTCAAGGATGCTGACGGAGCGCATCAATCGATTGGCAATGTCGGTAATGATTGAGATCTCTCGATGCGAGAAGGAGAGCGTGGAAAAGCCGATAATCGCTGAGACCAGAGCGATCCAGCGAAAGGCCATTGTTCCCAGTCTCTGTAATCCGGAAAAAGCCGAAAGCGCGGAGTGAAAGACCTCGATGCAGACAAAGAAGAGCGTCACCGAGCTGGCCAGGTACACCATCCAGTATGCATAGTAATAGAGGGAAAAAGAGGAGCCGTTGAACCAATGCCGCGTCTGGCCATAGAAAAAGAGCAGGAACACAGGCATCGAAACCACGCGCAACGCCAGGTAGATCCCCATGGCCGGGAAACGGCGGTGCAGGTTTCGGGTCCAAAACAGGAAGCCGAAGGCCGCCCAAAGTACAAATTCAGCGACCATTAAGAGGGACATTGCAGTCTGTGAAGACATTACACGCCTCCCGCCATTCTGAGAACAATCACAGAATAACGCTAAACGCGCTGCAATTCAACTAAAAACGAAGATCTCCCAACAATTTCTTGCCGCGGCCCTGGTCAAGCTTGCTACTTGCTGGACGAGGAGCTCACGAGGCAGCCGCCCGGTTGGCCGGGGCCGCATTGCGGAAGCGGCACAGTTGCGGATGCCGACTGATGACTGGGGAACGAGGGAGCGGTCTTGGGCGTAATAGCAGCGGCAGCGCCGCCGGCTACAACAATGGACAGAACGAAGATGCGAATGGCGAGTTTCATCGTTGGTAACCTCTGGTGGATTTTTATTGACAGGAATTATCAATCCTGTCAACTGAAACATAGGCCTTTAACGAGAACAAGTCAAGTGAATTCATGTATATATATTAGTAGTAACGACATCGGTTACTGGCGTGCTAATTTAGTATCGAGAATTACCCCTTGTCAACCTCTTTTTTTACCACTTTTACCCCTCGCTTCTCCCCCTTCTCGCGTGCTAAAATCATGGTAGGCAACTTCGCTCGAAAGCCCCTGTCTTTCAATTGGTTAGACCCCCATATCCCGGCCCGGAACCGAACTCCGGACACCGTGCCCCCTGTGGAAATCGAAGCGAAGACCTTGCGAACGGAACCCTATGGCGACTGATCCCCTGAACACCGCACCGCTCCCCGACGATAACGGCAACTATACTGGCGAGAACATCAAAGTCCTCGAAGGCCTTGAGGCCGTGCGCCTGCGTCCCGCCATGTACATCGGCTCCACAGGCGAGATGGGCCTGCACCACCTGGTCTACGAGGTGGTGGACAACTCGGTGGACGAGGCTCTGGCCGGCTATTGCAAACATATCGAGGTCGTCATCCACGTGGATAACTCGATCACCGTGGTCGATGACGGCCGCGGCATCCCGGTGGACATGATGCCTCTCTCCAACGGCACGATGATGCCGGCCGTGCAGGTGGTGCTCACCAAGCTCCATGCCGGCGGCAAGTTCGACGCCTCCACTTACAAGGTCTCCGGCGGCCTGCACGGCGTCGGCGTCAGTTGCGTCAACGCGCTCTCGCAGGAGTTCAACGTCGAGATCTGGCGCGACGGCCACGCCTGGGAGATGGACTTCAGTTGCGGCGATCCGGTCAGCGAACTGCGCAAGCTCGGCCTCAGCAAGCGGCGCGGCACCAAGGTTCATTTCCTGCCCGACAAGAGCATTTTCGCCGTCACCGAGTTCAACTACGACACCTTGGCTCAGAGATTGCGCGAGATGGCCTTCCTCAACAAGGGCCTGGAGATCACCCTCACCGACGAGCGCACCGCCGACCCTAAAACCGGCGAAGCCCGCCGCGCAGAGTTCAAATATGCCGGCGGCATCGCCGAGTTCGTCAAGCACCTCAACCGCGGCAAGACCGTGCTGCACGACAAGCCCATCATGATGGAGGCGACGCGCGACAACGTCGAGATCGAAATCGCCCTCCAGTACAACGACAGCTACTCGGAGACGGTTTTCAGCTTCGCCAACAACATCAACACCGTCGACGGCGGCTCGCACCTCTCCGGTTTCCGCACCTCGCTCACCCGCACCATCAACGCCATCGGCCAGTCGCTCGGCCTCTTCAAGGACATGAAGGAGAACCTGAGCGGCGACGATGTGCGCGAGGGTCTGGTCGCGGTGGTCAGCGTCAAGCTTTCGCAGCCGCAGTTCGAGGGCCAGACCAAGGGCAAGCTCAACTCCGACATCGCCGGCACCGTGCAGGCCTTTGTCAACGAGCGACTGGGCGCCTTCCTGGAGCAGAATCCGCCCATCGCCAAGCGCATCATCAACAAGGCCATTGAAGCCTCCCGCGCCCGCGAGGCCGCCCGCAAGGCGCGTGACCTGACCCGCCGCAAGGGCGTGATGGATGGCGCTGGATTGCCCGGCAAGCTGGCCGATTGCTCCGAGCGCAACCCCGAGCGCTGCGAGCTCTATCTGGTCGAGGGCGAGAGCGCCGGCGGCACGGCCAAGCAGGGCCGCGACCGCCGCTTTCAGGCCATCCTGCCCCTCAAGGGCAAGATCCTCAACGTTGAAAAGGCGCGCTACGACAAGATGCTTGGCCACGAAGAAATTCGCGCGATGATCACCGCCCTGGGCTGCGGCATCGGCAAGGACGACTTCGACGCCGCCAAAATCCGCTACGGCAAGATTATCCTCATGACCGACGCCGATGTCGACGGCTCGCACATCCGCACCCTGCTTCTCACCTTTTTCTTCCGCCACATGACCGAGCTGATCAAGCGCGACAACATCTACATCGCCCAGCCGCCGCTCTTCAAAATCAAGAAGGGCCGCTTCGAGCAGTACATCAAGGATGAGCGCGAGTTCGTCAAAGTGATGGTCAACCGCGCGGCTGAAGGTATGGTAGTGCGCCACGGCGAGTTCGCCAGCCGCATCGAGGGCGCCGGTCTCACCCGCTTCATGGGCACGCTGAGCGAATACCTTGACTTCGTCGAGAAGGTGGACAAGCGCGTCCGCAACGAGAAGCTGACCGAGCTGCTGGCCCGCTCCGAATTCGTGCACCGCGCCGATTTCGCCTCCAAGTCCGAGAGCGACGTTCCGCCCAAACTGCTTCAGCTCCACGCACAATTGGTCGAGCAGGCCGAAGACTTCCAGTTCAAGTCCCTCGGCGCTCCTGTTGAGGACGAAGAGCACCACACCTGGTCGGTCAGTTTCGTCGATGCGCAGGGCGCCGAGCGCCGCATCGATTGGACGCTGGCCTCCAGCCCCGAGTTCCGCCAGATGATGTCCAAGTACTCGCTCATCAAGGAGTTCCTCGAGCCGCCCTTCCTCATTGAGTATGCTAGGGGTGAATTTACGGAGGCCGATCCGAAAAAGGCTGCGGCTGAGGCTGCTCAGAGAGGAATACCAGAACCCGACCCAGACAACCCTATTGACGAAGAGTTACAAGAAACCGGGGACGCAGAAGAAAGAACAAAATTGAATCAGCAGATTGAAGCGGGAACAATACGGAAATCTGGTGGAAAGTATTTGCGTGAGCCGGTGGAAAAGCAGACCGCCCGCGAGCTCTTCGCCCACATCGTCGAACAGGGCAAGAAGGACTACTCGGTGCAGCGCTACAAAGGCCTGGGCGAGATGAGCTCCGCGCAGCTCTGGGAG
>Ga0326727_10002054_pt1 | contig 71196 bp, 67 predicted proteins | sample MB2enrmetagenome_FD_207643 | JGI IMG/M metagenome (GOLD analysis project Ga0326727, IMG submission 207643) | Lab enriched peat soil microbial communities from McLean, Ithaca, NY, United States - MB29MY | ecosystem: Environmental > Terrestrial > Soil > Wetlands > Peat | place: USA: New York...
TTTTCCATCACGAAAGCCTGGGAAAAGACGTCTGGCACCTCCACAGCGAAAGGGGCCTCCGTGCTCTTCTTCAACTTCCACTGGAGCTTGACGATCATGGACCCCTCCGGGAAAGGCTGGCCGTTACTGGGAACGCCGGCTTTATACGCGTTGATCATCGTGGGATTCGCGACGATCACCTTGAGTATTTCGGTGGTTCGGGCGGAGGAGACGTCAGCCCAGTCCTCGTATCCCCTGAAGTCGGAGAACGCAATTCCGCCCGGCGATACCAGCGAATACTTGTCCTTGTCCTGGCTTTGCGCGTGAAGGACTATGACGCCGAGCACAGCCACGGCTGTCGCGACGATGGTAAAGCCGCCGAGACGTTTCACAGGTGTGCGTGTTTCTATCCTTCGTTCTTGTTGTTCTTGCGCCACAGATTTCGTCACAAGTTCAGACATCTTGGTGTTCTCCTCACAAACAAAGTTTGTTAAGCCCGATCAACGTGCATCTTGGACGATTGCGATTAGGCCAGAGGCGAGGGTAGTAAAACAATTGGACTATGGTATCGGCGATACCTTCGTATCGTGCGGGGGGGGGCCTTCGCTTTGATCGATTTTCAGGCTAGCCGGATGGAGAAAAGCCGTGTGCCTCAGGCATCAACACATGACATTCGATATCAAAGTATGGGCGATACCATCGTCCAATTGCGCGGCTCGTTTCGTTCTGGCTGAATGGTCGTGCCATCTGGGCCAAATTGCGCGCTAGGGAGGGGACTCCGAACACCGTATTTGTAATGGGCACTGTACCGAAAGGAGCTATCAATGAACGCCATACAAGTCGACCAGAAGAGCTATGAGATGCCCCCGCGCGAGGGGATCAGCATTGCGCATTTTCTCACCGTCGCCGACGTTGAGCGATCAGCCCGCTACTACGAAAAGGTCTTCGGCGCTCGCATTCTGACCATGGGTGACGGGGACGCGCCTCCGTACCTTCAGCTTGCGAATATCTGGATGATCCTCAACGTTGGGGGCGGGCCGACTCCGGATAAGCCGACGGTAACGCTCAGCGTCCCCGACCCGAATCACATCAACAGCTTTCTGAATTTCCGGGTTGCGGATATTCAAGCGTGCTATGAGTTGTGGAAAAGCCGAGGCGCCGAGTTCATCACGCCGCCGATACCCAAGTACGGTGAGATTCGCTGCTACATCCGCGATCCTGACGGCTACATTATCGAGGTCGGACAGAGCACTACCCTCACTTATGGTTAACAGTCGGGCGTACGGGACGCCGACTCGGCGCCTCATCGTTGCGCTTCTGTCGTTTTTGTTTTGAACCGTTACTCGCTCTGACATGGAAAGGAGCACTAGATGGAAGTCGCAAATGGACTGAAAGAGACCACGCGCGTGACCGTGCCTGTCGCCTTGAACACGCTTAGTGTGAACGTTTTTACGGCCCCGGGAAAGACGATGGTCGGCGAGCGGCCAAGGCCCTTTGGCGAAGCGCTCGGCTTCGACCCGATCACGTCGACTTTAATCTTCGGCGAGTACGACGCGGTGCTGGTGGACGCAATGGGAACGGTGGCTGAGGCCGAGGCTCTCGGGGATTGGGTCGCTCTGCACAACCGCAACCTGGAGACCATTTATATAACCCACGGCCATTTCGACCACTTCTACGGTCTGAGCATTCTGCTCGACCGTTTTCCGGGCGCTCGGGCGATAACAACGCCCAAAGCACTGAACGCCATGCAAATGTCTTTCACTCCCACGGTGGAGCGGTTAGCCCGTCGGATGTTTCCTGGCCAAATAGCCACTAAGTTGGTCCCACCTGAGCCCTATGAGAAAGACACGTTCACTCTCGAGGGCCACGAATTGCGCATCATCGAGCAGGGCCGCACCGATAGTCCCGATTCGACGTCCCTATACGTTCCATCGATCGGACTTATCGTCGCCGGCGACGTCGTGTACAACCAATGCCGCATGTACGTCGGCGACACGACCCCTGAGAGCCGAAAGAATTGGATCGCGGCGCTGGACCGGTTGGCGGCGCTGAACCCGGTGATGGTCGTCGCCGGTCACAAGAAGCCTGGCGCGCCTGACTCTCCCTCAACGATCCAGGACACCAAGCATTACCTCGAAGACTTCGATCGGGTGCAGAAAACCGCGAAGTCCGACCAGGAGCTGTTCGATCAGATGACGAAACTGTATCCGCATTGGGTAGCCAATCAGTCATGGTTGATGTTTGGATTTCCGGGGGCATAACCCACATCCGTCGTTTCAAAGTAGATGTGACTCAGCAGAGACTCGGGGGCAAGGGAGCTCGGGAAAACCCTGGAACTTTGCGAGCATTAAACCAACTGAAAAGGAGTCTGCATGCCAACGATAACCACCAAGGACGGCGTTGAGATCTTTTACAAGGACTGGGGTTCAGGCCAGCCGATCGTGTTCAGCCATGGCTGGCCGCTTTCGGCGGATGACTGGGATAACCAGATGATGTTCTTTCTGAGCAAGGGGTATCGCGTGATCGCGCACGACCGGCGTGGGCATGGACGCTCGACGCAGGTGGCCGATGGGCACGATATGGACCATTATGCCGACGACCTGGCGGCACTTACGGCGCATCTGGGTTTGAAAGATGCGATCCATGTTGGGCACTCAACCGGCGGCGGTGAGGTGGTGCATTATCTGGCCCGGCGTGGGCAGCAGGACGTGTACAAGGCCGCAATTATTAGCGCGGTGCCGCCGCTGATGTTGAAGACAGATGCCAATCCGAAGGGCTTGCCGAAATCAGTGTTTGACGATCTGCAGGCGCAGCTTGCTGCCAATCGCTCGAAGTTCTATCGCGACCTCCCAGAGGGGCCTTTCTATGGGTTTAACCGGCCGGGGGTGAAATCCGTTGAGGCCAGCATTGCAAATTGGTGGCGGCAGGGGATGATGGGCGGCGCCAAAGCGCACTATGACGGGATTGTGGCCTTCTCGCAGACTGACTTTACCGAGGACCTGAAGAAGATCACGATTCCGGTGCTGGTGATGCATAGCGAGGACGACCAGATCGTTCCTTACGTGGCAGCCGGGCCGAATTCGGCAAAGCTGCTGAAGAATGGGACGCTGATTACTTATAAGGATTTCCCTCATGGCATGCCCACTACGCAGGCCGAGAGGATCAACGCCGACCTGCTGGCATTCCTGAAGAAGTGAATATAGGCGTGGAAACTCGGATACAAGAAACTGTTGTGAGTAGAAACGGTAGGGACAGACGGGACGTTTCCCAAGTTCGATGTATGCAATTAGTGGAGATCCCGTCTGCCCCGGGCAGATAAATGAAGTGGTTGATATTCGGATTCCCGCACATTTCAGGAGAATCCATTCGATTTCAAAAAGGAGAACAACATGGCAACAAAAGGAAAAGTCTTAGTACTAGTCTCGAGCGGTCGCGGGTTGGCCTTGAAAGATGGCAAGGTTTACACGGGCGCAGGCTACTATCTCAACGAGCTTACCGTTCCGGTTCGCGAGCTGATGAAGCAAGGCTACGAAATCACCTTCGCCAACCCCAAAGGCAACGCGCCCCAAGTGGATGTGCATTCAGAGGTCGTCGATTTCTTCGGCGGGGACGCAGCCAAGCTTGAGGACTATATGTTATTCCGCGACGGCCTGGCTGGGCTCAGAGATCCAAAGCGCATCGCGGACGTCATCGCATCGGGCCTGGATCAATATGACGCTGTTTTCGTCCCCGGCGGCCATGGTCCGATGATCGATCTTCTCGATGATCCCAATGCCGGCATAGTGATGAGACACTTTCACGAAGCATCCAAGCCCACGGCAGTGCTCTGCCATGGCCCGATTTCACTTCTCTCGGCGCTTCCGAACTCGACGGAGGTCGTCGCTGCGCTGGCGGCCGGCGATTCCGCTGGAGCACACGCTAAGGCTCAAGGCTGGATCTATGCTGGATATAAGATGACTATCTTTTCGACAGCGGAAGAGCAGCAGCGGGAGCCGCTTGAGATTGGCGGTAAGGTTCTCTTCTACCCAGACTTCGCCTTGCGTACGGCGGGCGGTGACGTAAGTGTGCTCGCTCCATGGTCGAGCTATGTCGTTCAAGATCGCGAGCTGATCTCAGGTCAGAACCCGTTCTCTGATCAAGCGCTTCTGAACCTTCTTCTACCGGCGCTCGAGGCGAACAACAAGCGAGCCGCTTAGAGCACATCCTCAACCGGAGGGGCGAGAGGGCCGGAGAGGGCAGGAGAGTGGGGCAGGCCGGGGGGGACGAGAGAAAATGGATTGGAAACGGTTGGTCGAGTTTGCGCTGCTGGGTAGCAGCGATTTGGAACAGTATGCCATCCTGCTGGTACGCGTTTTGATCGGGCTGTTCTTCGCCATCTCCGGGGGAAACAAATTGTTTGTCGCCGGCGGCACGAAACCTGTTTACAACACGCTCGTTCAGGCCAAAGTACCGTTTCCCCGCCAGACGGCTTATTTCGTGGCGGGTGTCGAATTCGTTTGCGGATTCCTGGTAGCCGTGGGTTTTCTTTCGAGCCCGGCCTGCGCGGCTTTATTGATCGATATGATCGTCGCGACCGTGACCGAAGCGATTGCCACTCTGCCGAAAGGGCTCTCGCATCTTAGCTGGCTCGACGATCTGCTTTACCTGCCGGAAGTCCTGTATGTGCTCTTCTTTATCTGGCTCATTTGCTCTGGTCCGCGAAAGTTCAGCGTCGATTCCTGGCTCGCTGGCCAGTTGCTGAACTGATTTCGACGCAGGGTTGACTCCGCACAGCCCCTTTCTCATTTTCGATTTTTCGTTCGTTTCGTCTGTTCGCACAACAATGTCAAGCCACCAACAAGATCTTTCCGCCACCCTTCTCTGCCGCCGCTTGAGCCTCGGCTGCTTCCCAGAGTGGCAGTTTCTGGCTAATCGGGATGGCGAGCTTGCCATCGCGCACGGCCTCGGCCATGAACTCGAGCGTTTTCCTGTCGAATTTCGAGAATACGTGCACCACTTTTACAGACGGGTATTTCGCGGCGTTCTGCGGCACCTCTACAACCGATGCGTAGACTCCGCCCGGCTTAACCTTGGCGATCAGCTTCTCGGCGGTTCTTCCGCCGACCGTATCCGCCACCGCATCGAGCGTCGCAAGACTTGCAATCGCGGTGTCGTCGTCGGTTGCGACGGCCTGATCTGCCCCGATGGCCTTCGCTTGATCGATCCGGGCCTTTAACACCCCCGCAATCACGGTCGCTCCCCGCTGCTTCGCGGTGAATACCGCCGAGCGCCCGACATTTCCTATGGCACCTACGACCAAGACCGTCTGGCCGGCTTTGATTTCCGTAGCGGAAAGGAGCTGGTTGCCGGTCACCGTTACCAGCGGCAGCGCCGCGGCCTGGATCAGATCGAGACCCTTCGGGACCTTTGCCAAGACCGCCGCCTTCACGACACAAAGTTCGGCGTAAGTGTTGTCCGCCATCGCGAACACGGGGTCGCCAACGGAAAAGCCCTCGACTCCCGACCCGATCTTGACGACAGTCCCCGCGAGATCGACTCCTATGAGCCCCGGGAACTGGAGAGGATAAAAATCCTTCGTTAATCCGGCACGTCGCTTGTAGTCGATCGGATTCACGCTCGAGGCGGCGACGCGCACCAGCACTTCTCCTGAACCCGGAAGAGGGTCAGGGTAGTCTTCGAACTTCAGTACTTCAGGACCACCATATTGATGGACAACGATTGCTTTCATATTTGATCCTCTCGGGCTGTGCAGTAAACGTTGGCAAGCGAAACCTAGATGAGCGAAGCTAGACCTCAACTATCGCATCGCCAACCGGATCGAATGAATTTATGTCTCGGCACAACTCTCAAAATCATCCTCCCGCGCGAACTGGCGTGAGGCGTTGGTGCACAAACGATTTGACCTCACCTCAGGATAAGCTCAACGGGTTACCGCCTTCTTTTGAGGATGAAGGCCCAGTTCGTGCCACGACGTTTCCGCGAGGTTCACGTCGTAGTAACTCGCAGCTTTCTCGATGTTGGCGAACGCTAGAGCGCGATCGGCATCGGACACATCGATGACTTGATCGAAACGCGCGACTGCATTGCGGACATGTTGCGCGTCGGTCAGTGGCTCTTTACGCTGTTTCGGAAATGCGTAGACGCTGTCGGGCAAGTCGCTCTGCGTCGTCAGCCGCCCATGTTTCTCGTGAGGTTTCCAGGTTGCTTCCGGCATGTCCGTACCATCCTTATTTTTAGATGTCTGACTCTAGTCCCAGCGGAGTGCCCACCGGCCCGCATTTCGTTTAGCGGCGATAGTCAGGCAGCGCGCTCCTCTTCAAGCGCTTTGACTTCGCTCAGTCTCCCGTTCTCCACGTCGAAAATAAAGCCGCGCACCGGGACCTCTTTTGCAATCCAGGGATGCGACCGGACTTTCTTGATCTGCTCTCGTGTATTTTCCTCGGGGTCCTTATAGGAGAAGAATCGCATTGAAGCCGGCGATGCATCCCCGGTAGGCGCTTTCAGCTTCGTGTTCATTTCGTCATTTGTGAACGTCGTGAACCCGCAGCCGGTGTGGTTGAGGAGCATAATCTCTGTGGTTCCGAGCACACGGTTGGAAACAATAAGCTCCGCGAGAACATCTTCAGTAACCGCGGGTCCGCCGGTTCGGATTACAACCGCAGTTTTGGGCGTCGGACGCCCGAACGCGGATCGTAATGTTTTGCGTAGTTGCAGTTTGCTTCTAGCGCCCCGTCAATGATGCTCAACGTTTTTCTCCCTACAGGCCAGCGCTGTGGCCAATCCCGTTCTTCTAAGCGTCGCTCTTCCGACGGAATCGGGTGCGATGGCGCCATTACACCCGAGGAGCTGCGGCGAATCAATTGGACGATGGTATCAGCGACACTTTTGTATTGGGTCTCGTGGAGCAAAGTGCGCCGAATCTAGCTCGACATCTCCTAATCGCACTTTGGTCGTGTATGCTACAGAGTCCCGGGCAGCCATCAGTCGCTGCGGTCTCTTGTGCTAGGCGCTTGCTTCCTCATTCCTTGCTTCACACACAAAGGCGTTCGGGATTCTCACTTCGGGCGGAGTGCTGAATTAACGGCATCGAGCAGAACCGTGTCGCTGAATGGCTTGAACAGGCATTCCACCGCACCCTGTTCGATCAGTCGCTGGCGGACCGTCATACCTACGTCAGCCGTAATGAAGATGGTCGGAATTGTTTTTCGTCGTCGTATCAGTTCCTGTTGAAGGTCAGGGCCGGTCATTCCAGGCATAGCGACGTCGAGGAGCAGACATCTGGTCTGGTCGATGCAACCGGACGCGAGGAACTCTTCCGCCGACGAGAACGCGCGGGCTGCAAAACCGAACTGCTGCAACAGGTCAGGCAACGACTCACGGACGGATTCGTCGTCGTCGACTACGGATACAAGTATGCGGTCGATAGCGCTCCTTCGTGGCAGGACTCCACAACTCACAATGCTCCACTTCCGGGGAGGCGTCCATTATCCTTTAGTATTGGCTTGTAGTATTGGCTTGCCGCGGAGGTGAGGGCCAGCGTACCTTCAGGCCGCAGCCGAACCGGTTACGGCGGGCGCCTGAATGTTGCGGATGCCGTCGGCGTGCGCTAGACCCGCGGGAGTACGAGGAATGGAGAACGAAAATGCGGCTCCCGGACCTTCATTCAGTGTCGCCCACAGACGGCCGTGATGCCTCTCGATAATGGAGCGGCTAACCGATAGCCCGATTCCCATGCCGTCGCACTTGGTGGTATAGAACGCGTCGAAAAGACGGTCCGCGGCCTGAGGATCAAAACCGATTCCCGCATCTTGCACCGTCAGACGCACCCGATCACCGTTGTCTCGCTCGGTTCTGATCACCAGTTGTCTTGGACGATCTTCGACAGTGCACATGGCGTCTGAGCCATTCCTAAGCAGGTTCAGTATGACTTGCTGCAGTTGGACACGATCACCTGTGATGAGCGGAAGGTCGTCGGCAAGTTCTGGACAGAGCACCACCCGGTTCTTTTGCAGTTCCAGTATGGACAGTGCAATCACCTCCAGAACGGCATCATTCAGGTTCACAGATTCGGTGGTGGGCTCTTTTTTACTAAAGAGGGCGCGCAACCGGGCGATCACCTCGGACATACGGTTGCCGTCACGAATCGTGCGCCGGGCAGTTTCGCGAGCACCCTCAACTTGGGGAGGATCGGCCCCCAGCATCCGCAAACAGGTACTCGCATTCGTGATGATGCCGGACAGCGGCTGGTTGACTTCGTGCGCGATAGACGCTGTCAACGCTCCGAGACTCATCACCCGGGCCACACTTGCAAGTTCCGATTGAGCCTTGTCACGTGCTTCTTCCGCCAGCCGGCGCGCCGTGACATCCTGAACCGAGGCCATGTACTCCGACTGACCATTCTGGTCACGGGTCGAGTGAGCGACTGCATGCATGTACTTGATGGATTGGTCTGGCATCAGCAAGCGGTACCGCCATTCAAAATCGTGGCTCCCCTCTCGGGCCTGGTCCACCAACTTCATTTTCTCGATCAGAGTGACGTCGTCGGGATGGACTCGGCTACGGATCAGTTCAAGCGTGACGGGCATGCCGATCTCCAGTTCGTAAATGCGATAGAGCTCCGCCGACCAGGTGATTTCGTCTGTCGCCGGGCGCCAGCAATAGCTGCCGATTTGGCCGAGACGTTGACCCTCCGCGAGGAATGCCTCGCTGCGCCGCAACTTCTCCTCGGCGCGTTTCTGGTCGTCGATGTCGGTGGTCGTACCGACGAATTTGAGGACTTTTCCTTCTGCATCGCGCAAGACTACGGCTTGATTAAGGTGCCAGCGATAGGTGCCGTCCCGAGCGCGGAGAAACCGGGTTTCCATTGCAAAACCTTGTCCCGAGCGTACTCCCTCCCAAAAGCTCCTCGATGCTGTTTCGCGATCCTCGGGGTGGACAGCGCTTATCCAGGCGTCGGGACGTGACCGGACGAAATCGAGGGTCTGACCGGAGTATTCAAGCCAAACTCGATTCACGAAATCCGGTGTCCCATCAGGCTTGAGCGTCCAGGCGGATACAGGAAGACGCTGCAGCAGCCCAACCTGCAGTTGCAGCTCTGCGTTCGCAGCGGTAAGTTCGGCCGTTCGTCGCGCGACCCGCCGATCGAGTTCGTCGGCGATACACTTCTGTTGGCTCCGGAGCCGCGCTTCCTGAAGGCCGATGCACGCTTGACTTGCCGCTACGTTCAGGAGAAGTGCCTCGGTTTGTTGCGGAAAACCTGCTCGCTGTGCCGCCGCGATGATTACGCCGAGTTCGCCCTGCAGCCCTAGCGGCAGAGGCACCATCGAAACCTCTCCATCCCCCATAAGATTCCGAAGCAGCGGAGGCCATTTCGGCGAGTTGTCTCCCAACGAGTGGTTGAGCGCCTCGCAGATCTCGTGCGCCGGGGGCATGGGGCCAAACGATTGCGCGACCCGTACGATCTCAATGGGTGTCTCGACAACTGAGAGGTTCAACCGCACCGAGACGAGATCCAGACGAAGCATACGCATGAGCGTGTTCAGCAAGGTATCAAGGACCTGGGATATATCCCCGCCGCTCCAGAGGGCAGGAAGAGCAAGCAGGCAGACAAGATCGTTGATGCACCGTTGAAGGCGCTTGATCTCTCCGGCGTCTTGTTCGTATTGGACGTCCATATCAGGCAGCCGTGGAGGATGAGGAAGACCGCATGGCCCGACGTTCACGGATCTCGGGCAGGAACTCCTCGGGGGGCAGAAAGAAGGGATTTCGTTGCAGAATGCCACCGATGATGACCATCGGATGCGTCCGCATAATGTCAACCACCGTGTCACCGCCGAACTTGCCTAGATGGTAGGTGCAGATGACGGCGTCGTCGTGGCGACGCCATACGTCATTCACTCGAGATTCGAACTCAACGAGGTCGTCAAGGTACGATCGATCTTCAATCGCCCAGTCCATGCGGCAGCAAATACGACTGAGCGGGAAGCCCCCCTTTGCGTTACCGCTCGCCATTTGCTCGAATGCCGCCAGCATCCGATCCTTATCGAAACGGCCTTCCCGAAGATAGGCCTCGGTGTTGATGCGAACCTCGAGTTGTCCGCTCTGCTCGGCAGCTGCGGGGTCGATTCCGACTGCGGCCAATCGTCGCAGATGGTCATGACGCTGATCCGGATTCACGACGTGGACCGCCTTGTCGCCAGACTCGAACCCGTCCTTAATGAACGGCAGCAACACGCGATATTCCTCATCGTCGCTGTTAAAAAAAGCGCAGACATGTCGTACTTCGCCGAGTTGGGAGCCGCCAAGGGATATCGGTGCGGCGGTCTTCTTCACGGTGTCTCCTCCCACGGGGCTTGCCCGTAAACGCATGTTTCTATACCGGCGGGGTTCACCTCATTCAGCTCATCCGCCGCCTCCGCAAATACTTTAAGGAAGGCCTCTGCGAATTCTGCGTCGTCAGAAATAATTACGACTGTGAACATGTCCGTTACGCCGCCGTGATGACTGCGGGTGCGAGGCGGAGCCTTGTGGCCATTTTCACGAGGTCGGCAAGAGAGCCGGCCATCATCTTTTGCATCACCTTGCCTCGGTGTGCCTTCACTGTGATCTCGCTGATACCGAGCTCCCCGCCGATCTGTTTATTTAGCAGGCCTGAAACCACCAACGCCATTACCTGTTGTTCGCGCTGAGAAAGCGAGGAGTAACGGTTCCAGAGCACTCGCATCTCCGCCGCCAAGTTAAGAGCAACCTGGCTACGTTCAAGGGCTGCCCGGATAGCGGTCAACAGCACGTCATTATTGAGCGGTTTCGTCAAGAACTCGACAGCCCCCGCCTTCATGGCTTGGACGGTCATGGGGACATCACCGTGGCCCGTGATGAAGATGATCGGCATGTCAGTTCGTTCGACGGCGACGCGCTTTTGCAACTCGAGGCCATTGAGGCCAGGAAGAGAAACATCCAGTACCAGGCAGTTCGGCACGAGAACAGGTGGCCGGGTCAGGAATTGATGCGCAGAAGAGAAAGTCTGCGGCTGCCAGCCTTCGCACCGAATCATTAGTTCTAGCGATTCGCGCACGGAGATGTCATCGTCGACCACAAAGACGATTGGTCTTACGTCGAACTGAAGTGGTGCCTCCAGCTCATGGCAAGTTGCGTGGGTTGAACTCATGTCTCACTCCTCAATTTGCCCTAGGGAATCGTCCCGGTGGGAGAACCGTAAGGCTGAACGAATGGTCTGGAGAAGCTGTTCGTCGCTGAAAGGCTTGCCTAGGAACGCCGCAGCGCCCGCTTGCACCGCTCGCTGACGGAAATCTTTGCTTTCGTAACCACTGATGAAGACGATAGGAATTCCACAGCCCGCGGCAGCGAGATGGCTTTGAAGCTGTAGTCCATTCATTCCCGGCATCTGCACGTCAAGGACTAGACACGAGGTATCGTGCAAATGTCCCGACCTCAGGAAGAGTTCGGCAGACTCAAAAGCTGCCGCTGGAAAGCCAAAGGACTCGATGAGTAGTGTGGTGGTCCTGCGAACCGACTCATCGTCGTCAACCACCGAGATCAGATTCTCCGTCACTCTGAATCCCTCACTGGCCCGAGGGTATTCGGAGCGGCAGCAGGAATCTATTGGGTGTTGGTAGATTTAGATCCTAAAAAGGATGATGCGGGTAAGCTTTCGCTTACGAGGCTCTTTCCGAGCGGCCTCTGAGCTTTTCGATCATTCTTACCAAGTCGACAAGGGATTCCGCGTGCATCTTCTCCATGGCCCTGCTGCGCTGGACCTTGACTGTGCTCTCCGCAGTGCCGAGCTGGCCAGCAATTTGTTTATTGAGCATGCCCGAAACAAGCATGGAGATTACCTGCTGCTCGCGAGCGGTTAAGGAATCGAAGCGCCGTTGGAGGTCAGTTACTTCTTTCTCCTGTTGGCGCCGGCTATCATCCCGCTCCAGTGCGATGCGAACCGCATCCAGCAAATCCTGGTCGCGAAACGGCTTCGTGAGGAATTCGACCGCCCCAGCCTTCATGGCGCGAACACTCATCGGGATGTCGCCGTGGCCGGTCAGAAATACTATTGGTATACGAATATTTCTCACTGCAAGCTCGCGCTGAAAGTCGAGTCCACTCAACCCAGGTAGTCTGACGTCCAGCACGAGGCAACTGGGCGCGTCTGGTAGCTTTCTATGCAAGAAAGTGTCAGTGGAGCCAAAGCTCTCAACCTGTAGCCCCACGGTGCTCAGGAGGAATTTGAGCGAAGAACATACCGATGGGTCGTCGTCGATAACAAAGACGATGGAAGCAGTAGTCACGCTGGACTCCCGGAACCTACGGGCAGCGTGAAGGAAAACACGGCACCAACGGGAAAATTCGGCATGGCCCAGAGGCGCCCGCCATGGTTTTCAACAAGTGACCGGCTGATCGACAAACCCATTCCCATTCCGTTTGCCTTGGTCGTAAAGAAGGGAGTGAAGATGCGATCTGCTCCTGCTCCAAGGCCAGCGCCCGAGTCGCGCACCGCAACCAGAACGTCACCAGACTCGTCAATCTTGGATTCCACGCAGAGTGAGCGCGGTTGATCTGTAACAGGGATCATGGCTTCAATGCCATTCGTGATCAAGTTCAGCAGTACCTGTTGCATCTGAACCCGATCCGCCAACACCAGGGGGAGTGCCTTCGTCAGTTGGCGTTCGAGGCGAACTCGATTCTCATAAAGCTGACGGTCAGCTAGAGCCAGCACCTCGTGAATAACATCGTTTATATCCAGCCTGTTCTTTTCGGCAGGTTCCTTCTTTATGAATCCGCGGATTCGAGCAACAACCGCGCTCGCTCGATTGCCGTCCGCAACGATTTCCTCAAGAGCCCGACGCAGAACCTCGGGCTTGAGGTTATCAGCGGCGAGCAGTCTCAGGCAGGCACTGCTGTTATTGGTTACCGCGGTCAGAGGTTGGTTGACTTCGTGGGCGATGGACGCCGCCAGTTCGCCCATGGTTGTCAGTCGGGAAACCCGAGCAAGGTCCGCCTGCGTCAACTGCAATGCTTGTTGTGCTTCTTTCCAATCATGCAAATCCACAACGCTCCCAAACCATTTGATGACCCGCCCTTCCCGATCACGCAAAGGCAGAGCGCTGGAAATACACCAACGATATGCGTGGTCCGCAGCGCGCCGGCCGCGAAATTCGTACTGAAAGGGCTTTCCGGTTGAAACCGCGGCCCTCCACGCTTGCTCCATATTTTCAATCTCATCCGGATGAACGGACTTCATCCAGCCAGCACCTTGGACCTGCTCCGGGGATAAACCTGTGTAGTCCAGCACGCGCTGGTTACAGTAATCGATCACACCGTCTGAACCGGCGCTCCAAAGCATCTGCGGAATGGTCTCAGTTAACTGGCGCAGGCTTCGCTCACTATCACGCAGTTTGTCTTCCGCATGTTTTCGTTCAATTCCCTGAGCAATCAAGTCCGCACCAGACGCCAGCGTCTCTGTCGTTTCTGGCGTGACCGGTTTCCGAGAGAACATGGCCAGTACGCCTATGGTGCGGTCTCCGACACTCAGTGGGTAACCTGCGAAACTAGCCATCCCTTCTTTTTCTGCCCATGCTCTGTCAGTGATTCGAGGATCATTGAGGACATTATTGGTCAGATGCGGTTTTCGTTCTTGTGCAATCATCCCAATTTTGAATTGTCCGATCGGAATGTGGCTGTGAGGTCCGTCAAGGTGCGTGTACATGCCTGCACTGGCCTGCAGGTTCAACACTTTTCCATCGTCACTCAAGGTCCAAATCCTCGCGAATGCCGCATCCAGATGCCGCACAATGGCTTCGCTGCACTCACCCAAGATTGTTTTCAAACTTGCTTCCTTACCGAAAGCCATGCTCACATCAGCGCGGACAGCGATCTGGCGCGCGTGCGCTGCTCGCAGTTCCTCGGCCTGCTTTCTTTCGCTGATATCGCGGATAAAGCCGGTAAATACCTTATGACCATCTCTAGATAGCTCTCCAAAAGAGATTTCCACGGGGAATTCTTGGCTATTCTTGCGCAGTGCGGTCAGTTCAGTGCCTTGCCAGTCGATGTGCCGCTGGCCGGTAGCCAAATAGCGGCTGAATCCTTTCTCGTGCAATTTCCGCAAGAATTCCGGCATCAGGATGGTCAACGGCTTCCCGATCAACTCCGACGGATCATAACCGAAGATTCTCATCGTGGCGGGGTTGGCAAACAGAATTGCACCGCGCTCGTCAATGCTGATCACGGCATCAGGGGCAGTTTCGACCACGAGGCGATAGTTCTCTTCGCTGTAGCGTAGGGCGGCCTCTTCGCGTTTGCGTTCGGTAATATCGGTGACCACGCCGCCGATGGCGTAGATTTTGCCTTCTGCAGTGAACAGAGGAAACTTCTGCACAATCCTGGTGTGGAGTCCGTCTTCGTAGCGAGCCGCGTCTTCAAGCTTCACCGGCTCGCCCGACTGTAATACTTCTCGATCAACGGCTTGAAACGCAGCAGCTTGTTCGGCCGAAAACAGCTCATCATCGGTCTTGCCGTTGACTTCATCGGGGATGTGAAAGGCTTTCTTGAACGCCTCGTTGGCATAGACGTACCGACTCTGCGAATCTTTCACGAAAGCCAGGTTCGGGCTGTTTTCAAAGAATGCGAGCAGCAGCTCCTCGCTTTGTTGCAGCTTGACCTCAGCCTGTTTACGTTCATGAATGTCCTCGCAAGCGATCAAATTTCGCAAGGATGTTCGCAAGGATGAGTCGCGGCCACGGGTTGGGGTGACGGCTAGGACCTTCCTAATCAAGAACCAGCGGTATTGGCCATCCGCCCGCCGGATGCGTGCCTCAGTTTGGAATGGTCTCCCGTCGGCCAAAGCCGCGGTTAGTTCGTCAGTGAACTTGACAGCATCATCTGGGTGAATCGTTGCTTGCCAGACCCTTCGATTTAATTGTTGTGTCAGGCAACCCGTATACTCCTGCCACTGACGGTTCACGAACTCAACGGATCCGTCGGGCAATGCACCTACCGCGGGTGTCGGCATCGTTTCGATAAGATTCCGAAGATCCGGCGGATCGATGGTTTGGGCACCGCGTCCTTCAGTGGTCATGTCTTTTGAACTCGTGGACAGTCGAGGAACTCTTGTGCGGAAGAGAATGTCCTTGGGCGCCAGCCTTCACAGCGGATCAACGTCGATTCCTACCCGCGATGGCAAGCATGGATGCGCGAGAAGCATCCGCGCCTGTTGGTGATCTGGGGTAAGTACGAGTCTTCGTTCGACCCCTCCGAGCCAGAGTCCTATCGCCGCGATGTCCCAGAAGCGGAAGTCCACATCGTCGATGGCGGCCACTTCGCCTTGGATACCGCCGCAGACGAAATTGCCGCACTGGTCCAAGGATTCGTCGGTTGTTCACGCCAGGGCTCTGCGGCGCGGCGTGCAGGGTGAAGCGGCACTTTGAGAGGGACGGTGCTCGGCAGTGTTGGCTTCGACCCCTAAAACGAAAGCTTATTTATGTCGGTCAAAAAAACAGCGATCATAACCGGAGCATCAGGGCGCAAGGAACCACGGAGGGCTTTTGACGACGAACTCCGGTATGCTTGGCGGAATGCAAGCCACGACGGCAATTCCGGAGATTGAATTCCAGGATGTCTCCTACCGTGTGGCGGGCACACAAGTACTTTCCGGATTTAACCTGCAGGTCCAGAGTGGAGAAACACTAGTGCTGCTAGGGCGCAGCGGGTCCGGAAAGACCACATTACTCAAGCTGGTCAATCGCCTGTTGACGCCCAGTTCCGGCGACATCCGGGTGAAAGGATTGTCCAATGCGAAAGCAGACGTGATCGGTCTGCGTCGCAGCATCGGCTACGTGATCCAGGACGTCGGATTGTTTCCTCACTTTACGGTCGAGCGGAACATTGGGTTGGTTCCGAGGATCGGAGGCTGGCCCGAAGACCGAATTCGTGCACGTGTGCAAGAGTTGCTGCAGTTGGTGGGCTTGGCAGCTGATCTGGCGTCGCGGTATCCGCATCAGCTGTCGGGCGGGCAAAGGCAGCGGGTCGGCGTGGCGCGGGCGCTGGCGGCAGACCCCGAGATACTCCTGATGGATGAGCCTTTCGGCGCGCTCGATCCACTGACGCGCGATGAGTTGCAGCGCGAATTTCTTGCCCTTCAGCAACGACTCCACAAGACCGTTGTATTTGTGACTCACGATCTGCGCGAGGCCTTGCGGCTAGGAACGCGGATTGCGTTGATGGAGGCGGGCCGGCTGGTCACGGTGCTGACGCCGCGGGAGTTTCTGCAATCGAGCGATCCACTGGCGTCCGCTTATGTAAGAGCGTTTGGCGAAGGTTTAGAGTCGGCCGCAAATCGGGGCACGTCATGAATGTCTTTCGCTACATTTGGCAGAATCAAGGTCAGGTGCTGGAACTTACGTTGGAGCACTTGCGGCTGGTCGGTTTTTCCACGCTGTTCGCGATGCTGGCCGGAATACCATTGGGAATTGTGATCGCCCGCCGGCCGCGATGGAACAAGCCAGTGTTGGCCAGCGCCAACATCATCCAGACGATTCCCAGCCTCGCGCTGTTTGGTTTTCTACTGCCGGTGCCATGGCTGGGTGAGCGCTCAGAGCGGCTCGCGATTTTGGCTCTCACGCTATACGCACTCTTGCCCATCATCAGGAACACGTATACGGGAATTCGGGGCGTCGATCCTGCCGTAGTCGAAGCAGGGCGAGGCATGGGACTCACGGAATCACAGCTTTTGTTTCAAGTGGAACTGCCGCTGGCGGTGAGCGTGATCCTCTCGGGTGTGCGCGTGGCGGTCGTCATTTCGGTCGGGCTGGCGACAATTGCAGCGGCGATTGGTGCCGGGGGTCTAGGAGAATTTATTTTCCGCGGCTTGGCGATGGTGGATAACCGAGTCATCCTGGCCGGAGCGATTCCAGCCGCAGTTTTGGCGCTGACGGCCGATTTTGGCGTGGGATGGCTGGAAAGGCGACTGCAGACGCGATGACGGTTCCGCGATTGAATCCAGGAGGGTTGACTCGAGGACGGTTGTTTATCGCGGCGCTTCTGTCGCTGACGTCTTGTGCTCCTTCGCATCACGATCGCATTGTGGTTGGCTCCAAGAATTTCACCGAGTCGTTTATTTTGGGCGAGCTCATCGCGCAGCAGATAGAGACTCGCACCCACCTGAAAGTGGAGCGACGCTTCTACCTGGCCGGAACGTACATCTGCCAGCAGGCGATTCTTGCGGGGCGGATCGATGTGTATCCGGAATATACGGGCACGGCGCTTACCGCGATTCTCAAGCAGAATGCCGGCTTCGATAAGCAGGATGTGTATCGACGAGTGAAGAGCGAGTACGAACATCGTTTCGGATTGACGCTCGGACCGTCTCTTGGCTTCAATGACACTTTCGCAATGGAGGTCCGCGGAGAAGACGCGCGCCGCTTGGACCTCAAGACTCTCTCGCAAGCGGCAGTGTTCGCTCCGCAATGGCGTGCCGGGTTTGGTTACGAATTCATGGAACGGCCGGATGGATATCGAGGACTAGCCGCAACCTACGGGCTGCACTTCGCGGAACAGCCGCGCATCATGGATCTGGGCCTGCTGGCGCGGGCGCTGAAAGATCGCCAGATCGACCTGGCCGCCGGGAACGCAACTGACGGGCTGATCCAGGCTCTGGATCTTTTCGTACTCGGAGATGATCGCCATTATTTCCCTCCGTATGAAGCGGTGCCAGTCATACGCAGGCAGACGCTGGATGAGCATCCGGAAGTGGCGCGGGCTCTTGCGGAGTTGGCGGGTAAGATTTCCGACGAAGAGATGCAACGGCTGAATTACGAGGTCGATGGCCAGCACCGCGACGCGGCCGACGTGGTGCGCGAATTCCTTAGAAACAAAGGACTCGTGCGGTGATCGACCGCGATGGCGAAGCTTCGACGACACATTTTAGGCGAAGTGCTCAAATTTCCAACGCCCCCTGCAGTGTGAGCACTGCGTTGCCCTTGAGGACGACGCGGTCTCCCGCCATTTCACACTAGAGTTCACCGCCTCGCTCCGATAATTGGCACGCGTGCAAAGACAATTTTCCCAATCGCTTTGACCAATAAGGAGTCAGCGCGCAATGGGCGAGCCCGTCACGGGATCTTCCGGAATGCTGTAACTCGGCTTGAAGTAGCGCGTTACGAAATCGACTGTCTCTTCACGTGCGGTGACTGCCACAACGAAAGGATGGAGCAGTTCCAAGAGGGAGGTTATTTTCGGCAGCGATCTTGCGCAGAATCTGGTCATCTAACCAGCTTTCAAGAGGGCAGACCGCTGGGGGATTTCCGCGAAAAGGCTCGCGGGTGGATGCGTTCATGTGAAAGAGCGGAACGCGCATTGCCCAATTGTACTGGTCGCAGATAATGGTCGGCTGGGACGTCGGTCGATGATTGTCGCCGGGCGGTGAAAATCCCTGAGACCTTCGTCTTGTCGGGACCCAATCGGAGCCTACCACGACGAACTCGGATTGATGGCGGCGTTTAATCTCAATCTACTGGGCCGGGTCAGGCGTGAACTCAGGGCTGATTTTGATTCGCACGAATCGCGCGCTTGGCAAGAATTAACTATGAGGCGCGGAGTGTCGGGATGCGAAGCGGCAGGTCGTCGGCATTCCGGCGGCCGAAGTCGTCGTAGCGTTCCAGGAGGGAGAGACCATATGGACGGAAAGCAGTCCTTAATCACTCAACCGACGATGTGGTCAAGAGAGCGCGCGCCTCGGTCTTCCGCCGCGAAGTCCAATGAATCGATAAGCAGTGGTCTTCTGCCGAAAACCTGCTTATTGCCGAGTGATCGCCACGTGAGTCAGAAGAATTGCACTCAGGGTGCTCCGGACTTGCGCCATGCCCGCAGGTTGAGAGCGCTCATCACCATGCAAAATATGTTGGCGGGGATGAACCCCATTTGAGCTGTTTGGAATCCGATGACGCACACGACAATGCTATTGACGCCGGCCAATGCCCAGCCTTCCCAGCACCGCCGCCCCACCAGAACCGTGGAGGCGATGGTTAACACGCAAGATAGATAATCGAGCCGAAACACAGATGAAGACCTCCTGAAACATTGTGAGTGAAAGATAGGCATTTTGGCTGTGATGCCGACCTTTTGTTAAATGACCTTGGTTACTTGACCGGAAAACAAGTTGGCTTAAGCCGGAGAGAGCGATGTCCGCAGATCAAGATCAAACAAACGGATGCGCATGTGTGCGAAGACTGCATTAAAAACCGGCGATAGGTGGGTTCATTTGCGCTTGTGTCTTAATCTGCGGACATGTGGCGTGTTTGCGAGTCATCGAAGGACAAGCACGCCATCAAACACTTTCACCTGCTGACCGTCGACGATGACCCCGACCCGCGTCCAATCGTTATTGAGCTTCACTCGCTCATAGATAGTTACCTTGATCTCACCCACAGAAACCTCGATATTCAATACGGGGATTTCCGGGCGAACCAACAATTCTCTGCGGGGTGGAGATCCCGCATGTAGTTCAACTGTAGTTCTACGGGCGACGGAGAGTTCAGGAAAGCGTTACGAATCAGCAGGATGGAAAAAAGTTGGTAGCGCTACCGGGAATCGAACCCGGGTTTGAAGATTGAGAATCTTCCGTCCTAACCCCTAGACGATAGCGCCACTTGGGATGAAATGCGACGAAGTTCGATTATAGCAAAGCTGGTTCTACCCCAAGCAGATGTTGGTGTCCCGGTCATGGAGTTTTTTCCCGAGATCTGGAGCTGACCGCAAAGTATTGCAAAATGTATTGCAGCGCGCCCTTCGGACTGACAATTCCGTCTGAACTGCCTTGACAAGAGCGGACCTGAGCGGGATACTCAGTAAGGCGAATAAAAAGCGAATACGTGGATCTCGCCCGGGCTGATTCTGCCCTCTGCGTTCCCTGACAATTGTGAGAAAAAATATGTCTGCCTCTCCGGTTTTTTCATCGGCGGCCATGGGCCGCCCTTTTATTTTTTCTGCGGGCGAGAAATCCGCAAAAAAGACCGCGGAAATTCTGGCTCAAGTTGGCGCCGTTTCCAAACTGGCCGCGGTCGTTCCCGCCTCACGCCTTGATGTTTGCCTGGCACCCGAAATGATTTCGAGCGGGATTCCGCAACTAGACGCGCTGACCGGCGGACTGGCTCGCGGTTGTCTCACGGAAATCTGCGGCACGGCTTCCTCGGGAAGAACCAGCGTATTGCTTTTCGCGCTCGCCCGCGCTACCCAGCGCGGGGAAGTTTGCGCACTGGTGGATGCCAGCGATGCTTTCGATCCAGCGTCTGCCGCGGCTGCCGGCATGGAGATGAGCCGCTTGCTATGGGTGCGATGCGGAGAAAAACATCCGTCGCGCAGGCCTGCTACGGCGGCACGAACCAGCGGCAAGAAACTCGGCAATTCTTATCCGGCCATGTTTTCAGACAATTTGTGTCATTTGTATCAAGGGGTGCCTTGGGGCATAGCACAGGCCAGGCGCGGGGAAACGCAGCTTGGGCAAATGCTGAAAGTCACCGACCTGCTGCTGCAAAGCAATGGTTTTGGAATGATTGCACTTGATCTCGGCGATGTTCCGGTGTCGAGCGCGCGGCGAATTCCATTGGCATCGTGGTTCCGCTTCCGCCGTGCCATTGAGCATACGACGACTGTTTTGCTGGTCGTGGAACAACAGCCCATTGCAGGCAGTTGCTCGTCGATGCTGGTGAAAGTATCAAGCGCCCGGTCTCGGGTCTCGGGGAAAAAACTGGCAGCTCTCAGCTCTCAGGAATCAGGGAATCGGCCGGTGCAGGCAGAAGTACATCCAGAACTCTCGCATACGAAACTATTGGATCAGTTCGAAATTACGGCTGAGTTGGTGCACTCGCGTTTGCAACGAACTTTAGAACGAAAGCCGATGCAATCGGCGGCAAGTTTCAACAGTCGCGCCGCATGGGCAGGATAGTTCGCAGTTTCCTGTTCTCAGTTCTCAGACTCGAGTCTTCATGATTTTGTGGTCACGCAATGCATGAGTCTTTACTGACTGGTTTTCATGTTTGCCTGTATCTTCATCCCCGACTTCTGCGCCCAAGCGATCATTCGCTTGGAGCCAAAGTTGCGCCTGTGCCCGGTTGCGGTACTCATCGGGCGGGCTCCGCTGGAGAAGGTGTTTGCCCTCAATGAAAGAGCGCGTCAATCGGGGATTGACGTAGGCGCAACCAAATCGCAACTGGAAGCTTGGGAAAATCTAGTGTTGCGCACCCGCTCGGAGTCGCAGGAGACATCGGCACACGCCGCGCTGCTCGATTGTGCGCAATCATTTTCTCCGGAAGTGGAGGACACATCCTGCGGCACTGTGATTCTGAACCTTGCCGGGCTCGAGCCGATGTTGGGCCCGCTGCAGAAGATTGCCCGCGACCTGTCGCAGCGCATCTTGGAGATGGGACTGGAAGCGAACATTGCGGTGGCTGCGAATCCGGATGCGGCTTTGCTCGCAGCCCGGGGTTTTCCCGGTGTGACTTTGATTCCCGAAGGGCGCGAAGCGGAACGTCTAGGAGATCTACCTGTGGATGTGTTGCTGGAAAGTTTTTTCTGCGAAGGGGAGCAGGCAGCGCACTGGATTGAAACCTTCGATCGCTGGGGCATTCGCAAGCTGCGTTCATTGGCGGCTCTTCCTGAAGTTCCGGTCAGCGAGCGTCTGGGGCAGCCGGGAGTTCGACTGCAAGAACTGGCGCGGGGGGAGATATCACGCGACTTGCGGGTGCTCGAACCGCAATCGATCTTTGTCGAGAGTGTGGATCTGGAATATCCCATCGTGCTGCTGGAACCGCTGGCTTTTCTAATCAATCGCATGTTGGAACAACTATGTGCGCGCTTGAGTGCGCGGGCCTTGGCGGCGCAGGAGTTGCAATTGACATTGGATCTCGCGGGTATGTCATCGGATGGTTGCGAATCGTCCGGGCGCGCACTGCCTCGAACATTTATGCGCAGGCTGCGGCTGCCTTCGCCCATGCTGGACGCAAAAGTTTTTCTTAAATTATTGCAACTCGATTTGCAGGCTCATCCTCCGGGAGCGCCCATTGGGAAGGTTCATCTGTTGGCGGAGCCGGCGCGTCCGCGAGCGTTGCAGAGTGGATTGTTCCAGCCGGTTTTTCCCGAGCCCGAAAAACTGGAGCTAACGCTGGCGCGCATTGCAGGCATTGTAGGCGAGGGAAGAGCGGGGTCGGTGGAATTACTGGATACGCACCGTGCAGATGCGTTTACGTTGCGCCACTTCGCACCCGCGGAACCGGGATCAACGCAGTCAGTGAAGCAGCCTACAAATCGACAGAAAAACAAAGACATGTATATGTCAGGAAATGGCAGCGTCTTCGAGTGTGATGAAAAGTTCCACGAGAAGCGCGAGGAAAACGTCAAAGAAATTACCCAGGATGAAAAAGGCGCGGTGATTGCCCTGCGCCTGTTTCGTCCGCGGTTGGACGCAATCGTTACTCTGTGCGAAGCGAAGCCGGTGCGAATGCGATGTCCGGTGCGTGAAGATATCGCCGGCGAAATCGTATGGACCGCCGGTCCCTGGCGTTCTTCCGGCGATTGGTCGGAACAGGAAGGCTGGTCGCGCGAGGAGTGGGACATCGCAATCTCCGCTGATTCAGGACTTGTGTTGTATCGCTTAGTGCAAGACAAGTTAAGTGGGACCTGGTTTGTGGAAGGGACCTATGACTGAGAGAAAGTTCTCAGTTGCCGGTTCTCAGTTCTCAGCGTTATCAGGCCAACTGAAGAACTGAGAGCGGAAAAAGCCGATGTACGTTGAACTCCACTCCCGCTCCGCGTTCAGCTTTCTCGAAGGGGCTTCGCTTCCCGAGGAACTGATTGCGGTGTGCTCGAACCTGGGCATGACGGGGATGGCCTTGCTCGATCGCGATGGAGTGTACGGCTCGCCACGCTTTCATCTCGCCGCAAAAAAAGCAGAGATCAAGGCGCACATTGGGGCGGAAGTGACGTGCGCTTCGTTTTCACCGGGCGCGGAACCTAGCCCTGCCTGTATGGGGCAGAGACCCGTCGCCACAGAAGAACAATGCCACGGTAGATTCCGGCTTCCGCTGCTGGCCGCTTCGCGCGCGGGGTATCAAAATCTCTGCCGGCTAATTACAAAAATGAAATTGCGAGCAGGGCGTAAAGAAGGCGCCTTCGCGTCGGATCTTGATTTTATCGAGCATGGCGACGGTTTGATTTGCCTCACCGGTGGAGAAGAAGGACCGCTGGCTGCCGCACTCAAGCGAGGTGGCCCGCAGGCGGCATTTGAAGCGGTGAAACGACTGGCGAAAATGTTTGGGCGATCGAATGTCTATGTCGAATTACAACGGCACTTTCATCGCGAGGAAGAATATAGAAACCGGGTTGCGATTGAGATCGCGGAGGCTTTGCAACTGCCGCTACTGGCGACCAATGGCGTGAACTATGCCACGCCCCGGGAGCGCGAGTTGGCGGATGCCTTCACCGCGCTGCAGCATCATCGCACGCTGGCGACTGCCGGGCGTCTGCTGTCGAGGAATGGCGAGCGCTATCTTAAATCTCCAGCAGATATGCGAATGGTGTTTGCGGATTTTCCGCAGGCCATCGCCAACACGGTTGAACTTTCCTCCCGGCTGGAGTTCACGCTGAACGATCTGGGATACGAATTTCCGCGCTATCCCGTGCCGGAGGGGGAAAGCATGATTTCGTTTTTGCGCGAGCGCACGCGGGAGGGAATGCAGAGCCGGTATGGGCGGGCGGATGCGGAACTGAAAAAGCGGGCGCGGCGGCAGATTGAGCGCGAGTTGAGCTTGATTGAACATCTAAAACTTGCCGGCTACTTCCTGATTGTGTGGGATCTGGTGCGTTTCTGCCGGGAAGAGAAGATTCTGGCGCAGGGTCGCGGATCGGCTGCCAATAGCGCGGTCTGCTACGCGCTCGGCATCACGGCGGTGGATCCGATTGGCATGGAATTATTGTTCGAGAGATTTCTTTCCGAGGAACGGGGCGAGTGGCCGGACATCGATCTCGATTTGCCCAGCGGCGACGAGCGGGAACGTGTAATTCAGTACGTGTATCAGCGCTATGGACAACGCGGCGCGGCCATGACCGCCAACGTGATTACCTATCGCAATCGGATGGCGGCGCGCGAAATGGGGAAGGCGCTGGGATTCGATGCGGAGACGCTGAAGCGAATTTCAGCGGCGGTGGCCACCTGGGAATTCAAGGACGAGAACGATGCGCTCGATCGCCGTCTGCGCGATGCCGGGCTCGACCTGAAGCATCCGCGAATTCGCAAGTATTTTGAATTGTGTCTTGCCGCGCAGGATTTACCGCGGCATTTAGGGCAGCATTCGGGCGGAATGGTTATCTGCGAGGGGCGACTGGATTCAGTGGTGCCGCTGGAACCGGCTTCCATGCCGGGCCGCGTGGTGGTGCAGTGGGATAAAGAAGACTGCGCCGACATGGGCATCATCAAAGTCGATCTGCTGGGCCTGGGCATGATGGCGGCGTTAAAGGATTCTCTTCAATTGATTCGCGATCATTATCACGAGGAGGTGGATTTGGCGCATCTTCCGGCGGATGATCCGGTGGTGTATTCCACGCTGCAAAAAGCCGACACGGTGGGGATGTTTCAGGTGGAGAGTCGGGCGCAGATGGCGTGCCTGCCGCGCCTGAAGCCGGAGCGCTTTTACGACATCGTGGTGCAAGTAGCGATCATACGTCCGGGGCCGATTGTGGGAAATATGGTCAATCCATTTCTCAAGCGGCGGCAGGGCAAGGAGGCGGTCACGTACCCGCATCCATCTCTTGAAACGGTGTTAGGCCGTACGCTGGGCGTGCCGCTGTTTCAGGAGCAGTTGCTGCGCATGGCGATGATCACCGCCAATTTTACGGGCGGCGAGGCGGAGGAGTTGCGCCGTGCCATGGGCTTCAAACGTTCCGAGGCGCGAATGAAAGTGATCGAAGAAAAGCTGCGCGCCGGTATGACGCGCAACGAAATCCTTGGCGAAACGCAGGAACAGATCATCCAGTCGATTACTTCGTTCGCGCTTTATGGATTTCCGGAATCCCACGCCGCGAGCTTTGCTTTAATTGCCTATGCCAGCGCCTATTTGAAGTGCCATTACCTGGCGGCGTTTACGGCGGCGCTGCTGAATAATCAACCCATGGGTTTTTACCATCCCTCGACGATCGTCAAAGACGCGCAGCGGCACGGATTGAAAGTGCTGGCGATGGATGTGACGCGGTCGGATTGGAAGTGCACGTTGGAGCCGTCAACTATCAGCCATCAGCCATCAGTACGCCTCGGCCTGAAATATGCGCGTGGGTTGCGCGAGCCGTCGGGGCAGGCGCTAGTCCGGGAGCGCAGTTTAGCTCCGTTTGCTTCGGTTCAGGATCTGACCCGGCGGGTACCCGAGTTGCGCAAGGATGAATTGACGACGCTGGCGGAAATCGGAGCACTGAATGAAATTGGAAACTCACCACGGAGGTACCCTTCGGCTGCGCTCAGGGCAGGCTCCGACACGGAGAAAAGCATTGAGAGGAATTCTTATTCAGCGGGTCTCAATCAAAAGAATTCTTCCGTGCCTCTGTGTCTCCGTGGTGAAAAGCTGTTTCATCGGCGCGATGCGCTGTGGCAAGTCGAGCGTGCGGTGCGCTGGTCAGGGCCTTTGCTGGATGAGCTTCCAGAGATTGATGGAGAATCTCCACTGGCGGCTATGACGGATGAAGAACGGTTGGTGGCGGATTTTCGCGCCACCGGGCTGACGGTGGGGCCGCATCCCATGCAGTATCGGCGAGAAGAGATGAAAAGGATGGGGATTTATCGTGCTTGCGATCTGGCGAATCTTCCGAATGGACAGCGTTTACGAATCGGCGGATGCGTGATTGCCCGCCAGCGTCCGGGAACAGCCAAGGGGATGATGTTCATAAGTCTGGAAGACGAAACTGGAATTGCCAACGCGATTGTCGCTCCCGACCTGCTGCAGAAGAATCGTGTGCTGCTGATCTCCGAGCGCTTTCTGATGATCGAAGGAATTCTGCAGAATCAGGACGATGTGATCCACATCCGGGCGGAAAAAGTCTCGCCGCTGCGCATCACGCAGGCGGAAACTGCCTCGCACGATTTTCATTGACGCATACGCGGCTAACTGAGGCCTTGAATAGCAGGGTCAGCTGGGACGAAGCAGGCCCTTCGCTTCGCTCAGGATGACAAAATGAGGGGCTGCGGTACTTCAGAGCTGTCAGGCGGTCGAGAGCTTTCTGGCGTTGTGGCGCAGGGAGCGGCCTTCGGACAGGCCGTAGAGTTCTTCCGCCAGATTCTTGGCATGGTCGCCGACGCGCTCCAGCGCCTGGGCGGCGAGAAGGATGTCGAAATTCTGCTGGCCAGTGGGGCTGTTGGGCTGGGCCAGGTGTCTCTGAAACAAGGAGTGGCACAAGCGGTCGACGTTCGGATCGGATTGCAGAACAGTCTGGGCATGTGACACGTCACGCTTGAGGAAACCCTGATGAACCTGCTCCAGCATTTCACAAAGCAAAGAAGCCATCTCGATCAACTGGCGGGAGTCGGCGGGCGGCAATTTTTCGCGCCGGGGCTGAAGTTGCATCACCGCACTATAGGCGAGGTCCCCGATGCGTTCGAGATCGGTGATGAACTTCAGACACGCGAGCAGTTCGCGTGCCTTGGCTTCACCTACGCGGGTGATGGCTTCGGGGAGTTGGTCATCGATCTTGCGCTCGATCTGGTCGAGTTCCTTCTCGCAATCCTTGATCGCGAGAAAAGCCAGGCGCGAACCGTCGGCGAGATAATCGCGAACATTGAAGACGGCGTCGCGGGCGATCAGGCAGCCGCGGACGACCAGGGCCGTGAGTTCGTCTTCGGCCAAATCCTCACTACTGCCGCGGAGCCGATCTGGACGTGGGAGCGATTCCTTAGCCCGGGATCGGGTCGGGGACGGGCGGCGTTTCGGTCGTGCTTGCGGGGGAGATGGTTTTCGGGCCATGGGAAACTTGCGCTCTTCCAAACCAGATACTCAGCTGCGAAGAAAATAGCATAAAGCGAGAATGTGAATGGAATGTAAATGATTCCGCTACTTCCTTTCCAGCATGGAGGCCCGCTCTTCGGCGCGTTTCGCCTCTGGCTCTTTGCCGAGACCACGATAGGCTCGCGCCAGCAGCCGCAGGGCCTTGGCGTCATGCGGATTGGACTTGGAGAAGGATTCGAGATCGGGTAAGGCTGCGGCAAAATCGGATTGTTGAATTTGCGCTTCCGCTAATCCGAGGCGCCCGTCGTTGTTGTTCGAATCGACCAGCAATGCCGCCTCGAACTGATCGGCCGCGTTCTTCGCGTCTTTCAATTGCAGGTAGACGCGACCCAGCAGCAAACGGGCTGGCATCTGACTGGGAGCCAGTTTCAGGCTTGATTCGAGAGCGTCGCGGGCGCCTGGTAAATCGCCTGATTTTTCCATGGCTTCGCCTAGTTCGAAAGACACGGCGGAATCGTCGGGGCGCAGTTGACAAGCGCGCTTCAAGTGGATGGCCGCCTTCGAGAAATTTCCGGCCCCGAGTTCGAGTTCGCCGAGTTGGCGGAGGGCGGTGGGAGAGGACGAGTCTATCTGCACCGCCTTTTCGAGGAACTGCTGCGCATCACTTAATCGGTTGTCATCACTGGCCAGCATGGCGCGGTGGAGCAGGTTCTGCACATCGATTTTGTCCTTGGGGTCAGGCAAGGTTTCCGCAGCCTTGCTGGCATCGCTTTGCGGGGGGAGTTTGGCCTCCCACTTCTCCATTTCGGCGCGGATGCTTCGCTTCTCAGGGAGGTCGACAAAGTAGAGGTTCTTGAGTTCCTTGGGGTCCGCATGCAGGTCGTAGAGTTCGGGGCGAGGAGCAGCGATGAGCTTGTCCTGGGCGGTGCGCAAGGCGCGGAGTGGGGCCCATCCCCAGCGTAGGGGATAGTCGGTCTCGGCGAAAAGGGAGCGATCAGCGGGAGTTTGCGCGCCGCTGTTTCGCGTGCTGCTCGTTCGTCCAGCATCTGTTGGCAGGTTGTAAACCTGCTCGATCAGGGGAAGCAGCGACTCGCCATTCAACTGCGGCGGTATGGATACGCCGACCGCTGCGAGGATCGTTGGGAGAATGTCAGTGGTGCGCACCTGGGCATCAATCACGGAGGAGGGATGCGAAGTCCCCGAGACATTCAAGGGCATTTTCAGAATCAACGGGATGTGCAGGGTTGAGTCGTAAAGAAACAGGCCGTGAGTTTCTTCACCATGTTCGCCGAGTCCTTCGCCGTGATCTCCGGTGACGATGACAATGGCGTTGTCATAGACTCCGGCATTTTTCAAGAATGTGATCCAGTGCGCTAACGCGGAATCAGCATAGGCGATTTCGCCGTCGTACAAACGGTCTTTGTATTTCTCAGAAAATGGTGGCGGGGGCTCGTAGGGATCGTGGGGGTCGAACAGATGGACCCAGATGAAATGAGGTCCGGTGCGGTGTTTGTCGAACCAACTCTCGGCGTGGTCGACGACTTCCATGCCGCGGCGTTCGACGCGGCCCCACCGCTCTTTGTTTTTTTCTTGCGGGTCTTTGCCATCACTTTTGGGAAAGTTGTCGTAGAAATCGAAGCCGCGGTCGAGGCCGGGAGCGAGCGTGTTGCTGTCGAGAATCACGGCTCCGATGAAGGCGGCGGTTTGGTAGCCATGCTGCTTTAGCAGCTCCGCTGCCGTCACATGCTGCGGCAAAAGCGGGACGCCGAAATCGGTGACGCCGTGTGCGCTGGGCAGAAGGCCGGTCAGGATCGTGGTGTGGGAAGTATTCGTGATCGGGCTATGGGTAAACGCTTGCGTGAATCGCACGCCATCGGCGGCGAGCGCGTCGAGTGCGGGAGTGTCGATCAGTTTGTATCCGTAGCAACCGACGTGGTCGGCGCGGAGGGTATCAATGGAAATCAGGTAGACGTCGGGCGAAGCACTCCGCGCGGCGAGCGTCTGGTTAGCCATTTGGCCCCAGGCAATACCTGCCAGCAGCGTGAAACCGGCGATGATTTGGACGATTGTTTTCATAACTTCGATAGGTTCTTTAATGGTTGCGCCCGGTGGCGGTTCCTGCCGAGGTCGGTTGCGCCTTTGTCAGTTCTGCGAAGTGGGCTCTTTCGTTTTGCGCTTCACCGATCCGGCCAAGCTTTTCCAGTAGATTTGCCAGTTGATCGTGCGGGCTGGGATCCTTCGGATCGAGTTCTGCAGCGCGTTGCAGAGAGATCTCGGCTTCCTGGTATTTTCCACTCTCGAACAAGGAACGGCCTAACTGGTAGAGTAGCGCGGAACTCTCCCCAGACCGTTGCAATTCCTCCCGGTACTCACGGACTGCTTCGTCATAACGGCCGAGGCTGAAGTAGGCGAATCCCAGATGATAGTGTCCCAGAGGGATGGAGGGATCGAGTCTTAAGGTTGCTTTGAATTCTTCGATCGCCTGCGGACTACGATTCGAATTCAGATAGGCGCGTCCGAGCAGCATATGGGCGAGTGCATTAGAAGGATTGAGATTGATGGCGGCTTCGAGGTCGTCAGCCGCTCCGGTGTAATCGGTCAGGCTCAACAGTACAAGGGCCAGGTCAACGTGGATGGCGGAATCCTTCGGGTTCAAGTCACGGGCTCGCACGAGTTGCTCCTGGGCCTGCTTGGAATCTCCCGTCTTGAAGTAAGCTACGCCTAGGTAGTGACGAAATTGAGCGTCGCGCGGCCAACGCGAAACGGCTTGTTGGCCAAGCAGGACTGCCTGTCGCAAATGATCCGAATCCAAGTCATGGAGTAACTCATGACGAGTTTGGGATTGAGTTTGATTTTGCGCAGGCGCGGGCAGGGCCAGAAACGTCAGGCAGACAGAAATAACAGTCAGGATGAGTTGTGCCGCCCTGCCCGTGATGTTATTCATTATCATAGCAACGTCTTGTCATCGTATCGTCTTTTCGCGGGCAGTCGCAATGCGGTATGGTTAGTCTCTCGTTGGTTTGCACTCGTTATGGACCGTGGAAGTGTATTGCGGGTTTGGGTGCCTCTCGTTGGGGGTCTGTGGGGTCTGGGCATGCTGTTTCAATATGGACCGGGGCCACGCGGAGTGGTTCGCTCGATCGGGTTGTCGCTCGGCCTGGTCGGCCTTGCTGGAGTGATTGTCTCTCGTTACACGCTAGGGCGGTCGTTCTCCGTTGCCCCTAAAGCGACGGCACTGGTCACCAGAGGCATCTACTCGCGGATCCGCAATCCTATTTATCTTTCGGGGATGATCCTGGTGACAGGCTTGGTTCTCATCGTGGGACGGATTGAGGGGCTGGCAGTTTTGTTGGTGCTCATCCCGATGCAGATGGTTCGGGCGCGCCGCGAGGCTGCTGTGCTGGAAGGAAAATTTCGCGATGCTTACCGTGAATACCGCAAGCGGACGTGGTTTTGACGTTTCCGCGCCGGTCATATGGGGGCTGATGTCACTGGCCAACTTGATGGTTGTAAAACGTTGTGGCAAGCAGTAGCCTTGAAAGAGTCATCGGGTTCATGGGCACATATAGCGAGGTTTACGATGTCTCGCGCACGCGGCGTTGGGCTCACGATTCTGCGCCCAATTATCACGAAATGGGGTGACGCCTATCACGGCAGAGCCTCCCCACCCGGCATCTAATTGTTGCAGCCGCAATTCTAGCGGCGTCCTGTTTTGATAATCCGTTCGTAACTTAAAATTCGGAGGCACGTCTATGAGTCCTGTCATGGAACCGCCCAAAGTAAATGTTGGAGCGGACTACACCAATCAGATTCTCAACCTCGTCAAAGCGAAAAACCCAGCTGAACCGGAATTCCATCAAGCGGTGATGGAAGTATTCGAATCCTTGAGGCCCGTGTTGGGGCGCCACCCGGAATATCATGAAGCCAAGATCCTGGAACGAATTACCGAGCCCGAGCGGGTTCTTATGTTCCGGGTGCCCTGGTTCGACGACCAAGGCAAAGTGCAAGTCAATCGCGGCTTCCGCATCGAGATGAACAGCAGCATCGGCCCCTATAAGGGCGGACTGCGCTTCCATCCATCGGTGAACCTCGGCATCTTAAAATTCCTGGCGTTCGAACAAGTGTTCAAGAACTCACTGACCACGTTGCCCATGGGCGGCGGCAAGGGCGGAAGCGATTTCGATCCGAAAGGCAAGAGCGACAACGAAGTGATGCGTTTCTGCCAGAGCTTCATGACTGAACTCTGCCGTCACATTGGGCCCGACACGGACGTTCCCGCCGGCGATATTGGCGTGGGCGGACGCGAAATCGGCTTTTTGTTTGGCCAATACAAACGCCTGCGGAATGAATTCACGGGCGTTCTGACCGGCAAGGGCCTGGCTTGGGGCGGTTCGCTGATTCGTCCCGAAGCCACGGGCTATGGGTGCGTTTATTTCGCGCAGGAAATGCTGAAGACCCGCAAAGACACGCTGGAAGGCAAGGTGTGTCTGGTTTCCGGCAGCGGCAATGTCTCGCAATACACCATCGAGAAGTTGCTCGACCTAGGTGCGAAGCCGGTGACGGTGTCCGATTCGGATGGCGCCATCTATGATGCTGACGGGATCGATCGCGACAAGCTTGCCTATATCATGGAGCTCAAAAATAATCGGCGCGGCCGCATCAAGGAATATACCGACAAATTCAAGAAGGCCATCTACAGCGCGACCGACAAGAAGCTTGACCACAACTGGCTGTGGAACATCAAGGCCGATTGCGCCTTCCCGAGCGCCACGCAGAATGAGATTAACGCAAAGGACGCGGCCAATCTCATTAAGAACGGCGTGAAAGTCGTCAGCGAGGGAGCGAATATGCCGAGCACCCTGGAAGCCACCAGGATGTTCCTTGACGCCAAAGTCCTTTACGGACCAGCCAAGGCCGCCAATGCCGGGGGCGTGGCCACTTCCGGATTGGAAATGGCGCAGAACAGCATGCGTATCTCCTGGAACCGAGAGGAAGTCGATGATCGTTTGCATAAGATCATGATTGCCATTCACCAGAACTGCTACGAAACGGCCGAGAAGTATGGCACGCCCGGCAACCTGGTAAACGGCGCCAATATCGCGGGCTTCCTGAAGGTCGCGAATGCGATGCTGGATCAGGGGTTGGTGTAAAGCCGCAGTTAGCGGAAGTAGTAAAGAGGCGTATTTTGAAGAAGAAGGACGCGGGAGGGAACGATTCCTCCCGCGTTTTCTTGCGTGGTTATTTTCTCTGGAGGAAATGGTTGCAAATGGCCTGCGAGTGCGGCTTCTAATTTTCAAGTTGGCGGCGTCAACTCGCGAGCTGAAGCAGCAATCTTCGGCTGCGCGCTTTCATTGCTGGCGTGCCGGTACGATTAGCCGCATGCAGAATCTCCCTCACCTGGGATCGAATGGTTGGGTGGTTCTGTGCCAGGTCAGCAAGTCCCTGGAGCGCGAAGGTCTTCACAATGGAGCTATGGTCTTCGAGATAGCTCTCGAATGAAGAAACGGCTACTTGGCGTTCCCTGGCCGTTAGCAGGAGTCGCGGAACCATGACCGCCAGGTGCCAGCGCAATTCCTGTTGTTCGGTCGTGCTCATCAGGCGGAGCAGTCTTTTCTTAAACGGCTGAAGGAGTTGACGATGCTTACGCGTGACTTTCTCGATGGCGTCCGCCGACCGCATTCGGACGAGGGGATTTGTGGACCACATGCCTTTGATAAGTTCAGGGAAGAGTTTTGGCCGCTGGGACACAATTGTGGCAACGTGGTTAGAGCGGCCGATGGTTCGGCGATCGTCACCGTCGAGGAGAGCGAGGATTTGTATTCGCGGCATCGTGTGCTTTATTCCGCGGTAACGCCCTTCAAGAAAAGGTAGTAAAAATCGACGCCCCGGGCGAATGACTCGACGCCGATGCGCTCGTCTTTGCCATGCGCCCGGACATCATCCCGGTCGTATTGTTCGCCCGATACACAATACGTTGGCATCCCCGCAGCATTGGAGTAAACGCCATCCGACGCGCCGGTGCTCATGGTGGGGAGGACGGGAATGCCAGGCCACATTCTGGCCACGACCTTGTCCAGAGCATCAAACACTTCTCTTTGCGGAGCCGGGGGCACGAAACTGTGCCGGTCGGAGCCGTGATCGAGCAGTACATCGTTGTTTTCGCGGAACTGCACTTTGATGGTGGGATGCGTGCGTTTGGGATCGGCCACGACCTTCTCCAACGTGAGGCGGATTTCCTCCAGCGTGTGTCCGGGTTCGATGCGGCAGTTGATGTTTGCCTGGGCCATTTGGGGCAGGGCGTTGTTGGCATGGCCTCCACTCAAGCGCGTTGCGACGCAGGTGGTGTGCATGGTCGAGTTATCGAGCGGGTCTTTCGACAAGCGAGCCACCGCTTCCATGTCTGGGGGATTTTTCAGCATGGCCTCGAGATCGGCGGCGCGCTGTCCGGTTGCCAGCTTTACCTGCCGTTCATAATAGGCGCGAGTGATGGGATTCAGTTCGAAGGGGAACTGGTAGTGCTGGATCCGCGTCAGCGCATCCGCCAGTTCGTAGATCGCATTGTCGCGCCGCGGCAGCGAGCTGTGGCCGCCGGGATTGGTGGCCGTGATTACGAAATCGCCGTAGAGCTTCTCCGTGGCGTCCACTTCCATCATCAGGGGCTTGCCGTGGTCCGCGAGCACTCCGCCGCCATCGTGGTTCAGCACGAACTCGGCATCGATCAGTTCACGATGATTCTTAATGAGCCAGTCGACACCATTGGAGGTGCCACCTTCTTCATCGGCCGTCAGTGCCAGAATGACGTCGCGGGTGGGCAGGTATCCTTCTTTCTTCATCCGGATCAGAGTGGCCGCCATGATCGCGTCGCCATCTTTCATGTCGCTCGAACCGCGGCCGTAGTAGTATCCGTCTTTCTGGATGAACTGGAATGGGTCGGTCGTCCAGTCTTCGCGGCGCGCTTCGACGACATCGAGGTGTCCGATGAGCAGCACCGGCTTGTGCTTGCCCGATCCGTGGAGGCGCACTACGAGGTTCTTTTTGCGAGCGTTAGAATCCGGCCCCAGAACGCGGATGTCGCTCTCGGGAAATCCGGCGTCGCGAAAGCGCTGCGCCATCGCTTCCGCGGCGGCGGTTACGCTGCCCACAGAGTCAGTTGTGTTGATCTCGATCAATTGCTTAAAAATGTCGATCGCTAATTGGCGGGTGGCCTGGTCCCCGGACGATACTGCCTGCGACTGCAGCGATACCGTAAGCACAAGGGAGGCTACCAAGTTTAACCAGCACTTTTGAAAAAACACGTTCCACTCCCCAAAGAAATCAGGCAAATGCATATTCCTTGCGATGAGGATGAAAGCTAACAGATTCGTCGGGCAAAAGCCAAGTTTGGAGGATTCGGAAAGCGGGCGCGACTTTTGAGTTGCAATGTCGAACTCCCTGACGCTACCTTCACCAATGATGAAGGGCCAGCACGATCAACGGGTGAGAATCGCTACCGCGAGAATGGGACTGCTCTTTTGCATATTCTTTCTGATTGCTTGCGGCCTGGGTTACCCGGTTCTCAACCGTTTCGATCCGCGCCAGACGCCGGGCCTCTCCGACGTGAGAACGTACGCCACGTTGGTGACCGGAACGGCCAGCGCTGAAGCCGGGCACGTCCGCTTTCGCGTGCTCGTTCCATGGCTCGCAAGACCCTTCTACCGTTGCGCGCAGGGACGATTTGCAACCTGGGATCCGGTGATGTTCGGACTTCTCGTTGCCGATTCTCTCTTGGTTGCTGGAACCGCCATTCTCATTTTTATAATGGGAGGCATTCTTGGGCGTCGTCTTGTGAACCATGACGTGGGCAGGTCCGCCATCGGCATAGTTGGCGCCTTGCTCTTTCTGGTTAACTTCGCCGTTCCAAATCTTCGCCTGGTCGGGTTAGTCGATGCGGGGGAAGGCTTCTTCCTGCTGGCACTGCTCTGGATTTTGTCGGCGGGTGAACTTTGGGCGTTGCCCCTGATCGCTATGTTGGGAACACTAACGAAAGAATCGTTTGTTCCGTTCAGCATTGTGCTCACATTGGGTTGGTGGTTCTCGACCAATGTCGCTCGGCATGAGGGCGTTGCTCGCAGTCGGCGTTTTTCGTCGTCGCCCTTAGTGTGGATTCCCGCCTGTTGGGTGCTAAGTGTTGCCACTATGATTGCTCTGCAATGGTGGATCTCGGGAGGGTTTGTAAGTCCGCTGCAGTTTGGTTTGGCTCTTCATCGCGGCGACAGCTACTTCAGCCATTTTGGAAGGTCACTGCTCGATCGGAACCTGTGGTACATCTTTTTGTGGCTTTTGCCGACAAGCATCCCGAATCTGACGCGCCTCCCGAAGTCCTGGACCATTCCAGTTGGCGCGATGGCAATAATGGCTTTTGGATTGGATGCCTATTTTGGGGGCGCACCGGGTACCGTGGCCAGAGCGCTCTTTAGTGTCGCCGGCCCGATACTCAGTCTGTCGTCCGCGTTATTTCTGTTGCCGATTCAGAGTCAGAGTCATGAGGCTGTCGGTCGTTCGGGGAAGTAAGGCCGTATCCGCCAACGCGGTAGCCTTACCGTTCCACTAGTTCTCGCTCCTGGCGTTTATTCCACAGGGGCGCAAGAATGCTCGATTGCAGAACTTCTGACTCGGCTTTCACCCAGTCCTCAAGCTCTTGTCCTTCTACCTGTCCTCGCTCATGGTAGAGCTGGCGTGCCCGCAAGCGTATCTTTCTCTCCAGCAATTCCACCATCAGTTTCTGCCGTTCAAGAGTTCTAGTTATGCTGTCCACTGAATGACACCCCACAATTCTTTGTCTAATGACGATTATAAATGGTGAAGTGTTAAAGGGTCATGAAGAGGAGAGTTACCAAAGGGATATCGGACAGGCCTCGGTCAGGCAGATGAATCTTTAGCTTGTCCCGTAAGTGAAAGGAAAGTAAGGATGTTTGTCAGTGCGGCAATATGGCGTCGGTCAGGAATGCGAGGCGATCCACTTAGTGGGTTGCCTCTAACTCGAGTACGACGAAAGAATCTGGCTCGACTTTCCTGTCGGGTCGCGGTCCCACCTTGGCGGTTACGGTGAACAGCTTGTGCGTTCCTGGGTCGAGAGCCATGGTTCGGGCAGCCTTCTGGGTGGTCACCGTTTGCTGCACGCTAAATTTGTCGGGATTATCTTCCTTGATTATCGTGATCGTACCGTCTCCCGCCGAGGCAAACGCTAAGCCCAGACCGGCATCGAATGCGGTGGCGTCGCAGCCCTCGCCGATGACAGGGCTCGCCAGCAACTTTCCGCTGTCGGCATCCACTACCGCCATTTTCTTATTCCCGCTGCAGCCGGCAAACAGACGCCGGTTCTTGCGATCTATCGCGAGGCCCGTTGGCTCTTCGCAATCCGTCAGTTTCCATCGTGCCTTCACGGTGAGCTTCTGCGGGTCGAGGGCCACCAACTCTGAGGTATCTTCGATATTCACGAACACAGAGCCCTTTTCGTCAGTGGCGGCAAACTCCGGCTTGCCGCCGAGTTCAATCTTGCCCGCGACTTCGCCCCTGGACGCATCCACAGCGGTGGTGTCATGACTTTTGCCGTTGAACGTAAAAACGCGCTTGGAAAATGGGTCATACAGAATCGCGTCGGGTCCGCTGCCGACCTTGATTTTCTTTTCAACCGCCAGCGACTTCAGGTCGAACACGCTCACCGTATCCTCGCGGCCATTGCTGGTAAATCCACGCCCGATCTCCGAGGCTAGCGCCACTCCGTGTACGCCGGGCGTATCCGGAATCTCGCCCACGAGCTTACCTGATTCAGTGTCAATCACCATCACCCGGGTCGATCGGGCTATGAACAAGCGATGGCCGTCGCTATCCGCGGTCAAGTAGTCCCAGCCACCATCGCCGCCGAGCTTCCACGTCTTGACGACCCTATAGTCCGAACCTGTTGTCAGCGCCGCCAATGTCGCGGTGGTCACGAGCAGGAACAATGCACGCAAGAAAGAGGAAAAGTGCTTTGCTTTCGGTAATTTTATGGTCACCACTCAATAGTAATTCAAAGTAACGATTCTCTCACACGGGCTGCCACGACGCGGCCAAATCCGGCCTTTAGAGTGATCCCTGCGATTCCAAACGCTATCTACAATTGTGCAAATTATTGCCGTCGACCTGTGCCCGTCGCCGCAAGCCGTCATCTTGCACTGATAAAGTTTGGTACCGGGCTTGCTTCTACCTTAACCGGAGGAGCTAAGATCGACCGCCCGGCTCGCGGAAGATTCCACGCTTTCTCCGAAATCGGGAGACCCGCGATGAAAAAGACTTTGCTCGTGCTCTGCCTACTTTCCACCAGCGCCGCATTTGCGCAGTACATCGGCGGTGGCGCGGCTTCGTATATCAGCAGTGAACCACAGATCTACCAGGTGCCGAGTCATCCGGCACACGCAGGCTATGCGCCCATGCTACAGGAACAAAGCGTCCTCGCCTCGGCGAGTTACAGTTCGGCTCAAGGAGACAGACCAGCCTCGGACTTTCCTCAACCGCAGGCCGTTTCTCTCGGCGCTTTCGCCCGCCAGGTCCGGAAGGAACACGCACTGCTCAAGAAGTCCCCCGTGGTCTATGTAAACCAATGATAACGGCATTTGGGAGGCTCTCAATGAAGAAAGCGGTATTGGCTATCTGCATCGTCCTAGTTTCAGCTTCGCCGGGCTTTGCTGCTACTGTCGGCAATTCCAGTTTGAAGGGGACTTATTCGTTTCAACTGGGTGGTCCTCACATGGATTGGTGGAGCGCATCCATCACTTGTTACGATCCGCATGGGAATCCTTACACGGTAAGTGGCGGAGGGTCTGATGTAAGTAGCGAGTCCATTGTCGGTACCATAACATTCGATGGCAAGGGCAACCTTACCGGCGCTTATACGAAGTACGGAAGCTTCGATCAAGCGGCTTCGAATGCAACGATTTTACTCAGTTGTAGTCCGGGCGTTGGCAACAGTGGTTACGCGGTGTACGACCCGCCGAGTACGGGTACGTTTAAGGGAACCTATTCTGTCCAATCGAACGGCACAGGAGCGCTGACTCTAGCGCTTTCCAGCGGGGAGAGCGTTGGCTTCGTTCTTGAGCTGGGGGGAACAGCGGCGGTTCGGACGAGCGTGTTTCTGACAGAGTTTGATTCGACAACCAACAAAGTGGATGTGTCAGGGTCGGCAGTATTGCAATAAGCTCACGGTCACGGGAGCCGTCAGGCTCCCTTGCGCCGCGTTGCGGTCCACTTACTCGTGTTTTTGGGTACTCTTAAGCATCAGGACCACAATTCTTCCATCGGAGTGAAATCCCCCACCCGTCGCCGTTTTCGCCTCGGTAACCGGGTGCGGGGGAGTCACGTGCCCTCGCGCCGCCACCAGTCCCGTTCCGGAGAGCGTGTCATTGACATACTCCCGCTCGCCGTCAATCGCCGGGTCGATTTTGTGCGTCAATCCGTTATTTCTTTGATCGCGCTCGAAGCCGACGTCGTGGGTCGCTGCGACGCACCAGAGCGGTCGTCCATCGACGGCGTATGGCGACTTCCAGACCCGCAAATGATTTCGCGACATAAATACCCGGACCGGCTCGGCATGTGCGAACCCAAAATCCTGTGGACGATCGAACAGATATAGGGTGCTCATGGGCATGGTGAGATAGTCCTTTTTATCGAAGGTATCCTTCAACCCCGACAGCACCGTGCTGCCCACCGACTTGTCCACCTTGACCCACTCGGCAGCCGTGAACGTTTTCAGCAACTCTTCTTCCGTTCCAACGATCAGGACATTCACCATGTCTCCCGGGCTGTGGTTCTGGTCCGTGACCCGGCGCGGAATCGACTGCAGCATTTCTGGAGTGATCGCCGGGATGGTGGTTTCCCGCGGACCGCCGACCGCGCTCGCATCGGGCGTGCCCATCCCCGGACTCAATACTTCGATCTTCACCCGAAAGCTGCCGGTAGCGCCCTCCGCATCCCGCATGCCCTCGTTGATTCCAAGAAACAGCCGCCCTGCGACTGGGGCGGTATAGGTTAGGCTCGTTCCCACCTCAAACGGCTCGGCCGCGTCACCGGACCCGAGCCGACCAATCAATTCCCCATGAGCTCCGTTCGGTACCGCATATTCATGAATCACATCCGCAAATCCGCGATGGATTCCTGCCGGTCCAAACTGATTGCCTTTGGCAAAGGTGATCGTGCCCTCGGCCGTGATCCGTAACTTCTCGCCGCCGCGCAAGTCGATTTTTGTGTCCGTCCACTGCTTCGCCCCGCTCACTTTGACGGTGTGAGACGACTTGGGAGAGGAGTCGCTGTTGCCCCCCGCCGTGGTCGCGGCTGTCGTCCCGGCAGCTTTCGAATCCAGAGCCGGTTGCTGTCCGGCGCGAGCCGAAGCCGCGTTCGCCATCGCCGTTGCTAAAATCCACAAAGCGATCGTCGCGATCACTCCCGTTATCGTCATATTCATCGAAGATTCTTCCCTCACCGGTGGCTATCCTCCGATCTGCGTAAGAAGGAAGATGTTAACCTAAGAGAAATTGAAATGACCATCCTGGAATTCACCGCCGTCGTAGCCGTCGTTTCCTTTGTCGCGGGACTTCTTGGATCGCTCACGGGCTTGGGTGGAGGGGTTGTTCTCGTTCCCCTGCTTACAATTTTCTTTCATGTAGATATTCGCTATGCCATTGGAGCCTCGCTTGTGTCCGTGATTGCGACTTCCTCCGGCGCCGCCGCCGCGTATGTGAAGGAAGGATTCTCCAACATTCGCATCGGCATGTTCTTGGAGATTGCCACTACGTTCGGCGCACTGCTAGGCGCCTTCCTCGCCACCCGTATTCCGACGAGCGCCCTGGCGGTCATCTTCGGAGCCGTTCTGCTTTACTCGGCGTATCTGTCCCGCAAGCCGCGCCCGCCGGCGCAGCGCATTCTGCCTCCCGATCCGCTAGCCACCCGTCTGAAGCTGAATGGCAGTTTCCCCGACCTTGGAGGCGAGCGCAGTTACAACGTCCAGAATGTTCCGAGCGGCTTCAGCCTAATGTTCGGCGCGGGCGCGCTCTCCGGATTACTTGGAATCGGTTCCGGAGCGGTTAAGGTCCTCGCGATGGATCAGGCGATGCGGGTCCCCTTCAAGGTTTCCACGACCACCAGCAATTTCATGATTGGAGTCACCGCAGCCGCCAGCGCCGGCGTCTATCTGAGTCGCGGATATGTGGATCCCGGCTTGTCGATGCCCGTCATGTTAGGAGTTCTCGGCGGATCACTGCTGGGGAGCCGAATTCTAGTTAAGGCGGAAACCAAATCGCTGCGTTTGGTTTTCAGTCTGGTGATTCTTTTTCTGGGCCTGCAAATGCTCTACAACGGACTCTGGGGTAAAATCTGATGCCCGTCGACCAAGCGCCCGTTCCCGAAGTAAAGCAGCCAGCGCGATCTCAGCCGCGGTCGTGGGATGATCACCGCATTGAAGTCATCCTCGGCAACCTGCTGCGCAGCGGGGTGATGCTTTCGGCCGCGATCGTACTATGGGGAGCGTGCATCTACCTATCCCGTCACGCCCACGAACCCGCGGACTACCGCATCTTCCGCGGCGAGCCCTCCGACTTCCGCACTATTCCAGGAGTTACACAGAGCGTGATCAACGGGCGCGGACGTGGCTGGATCCAGCTTGGGTTGCTGCTTCTCATTGCCACGCCGATTGCGCGGGTAGCGTTCTCAATTGTGGGATTTGCCCTCGAACGTGACCGGATGTATGTGACCTTCACGCTGATCGTGCTTGCCATTCTGCTTTTTAGTTTGTTCGGCTCCGGCGTGTGAGTCGACGGCAACCGTGAAAGATCTCACGGGAGGATTCGCTCGGTAACGACTTTTGCCGTCGTGATGGCTTGTCCGACATGCCGCTGGGTGTGGTCGGCGACATGGACAAGCAAGCCACCCACGGTGGCGGGCAAACGTTTGCTTCCAACAAATCGCGTATCTTCAAGATTCGACGCCGCCAGCGCGCGCACTCGCGGAGCTACGGCTGACAGCGCGCTAGTGAGCTCTGCGAACAGCTCCTCGCGCGTTGCCCCCGGAGCGAGCTCCGTGCGCAGGCGTGCCAGTTGTTCTTCGTTTAAGCCGCGCCCCTCGGCGTAGGTCAGAAGACGATCCAGGCTGCGCGCCAAGTGCCGAATGTGGAAGGCGACCGGCGCCGCCCCCGCTGGGCGCGCATTCAGTGCAGCGTCTGACAGGCTTCCACACCACTTCCATAAATCTTCCTCCGCCAATTGCAGTGCATGCAACACGGCGCGGCCGACGGCCGGAGTATCCGTTTCGGTACCGCGCAACCAGGGCTCGATTGATGACATAAACGTCGCTAAGACTCGGGCAGCGGTTCTACCGAGGCCAGAGCCAGCCGAAAGTACCAGCGGTCAGCAAGGCATACACGAGTCCGTCAAAGACTTCCTTGATGGTTGACGACCAGGTCTGGCCTTTCCAGATGCCATTGCTCAAGTTTCCCAGACCAAAGGCAAGGAAGGCGGCGGTTCCGGCCACGCGAAAAACAGCCAGATACCGTATACCAGGCGGGACCGTGTGTCCGGTGAGGTAGGCAACGAAGAATGCGATCAAGAGGCAAAAGACAAACCACTGGATCAGAAATTTCGGCATCGAGGGTGGTCCGCTGGGAAGGATAGTGATGAACCCGACTGGCCCCTGCGTATACTTCTCGATCATGGCGGGCGACTTCATCTCCTTGGGGGCGCAGTGGGGGAAGACGTAGAGGCCCCGCTTAAGGGCGGCGGCGCGCAGTCCGGCGACTACTTTGTCCTCGTCGGGGAGTTGATGGTAGTCGCTGCGATGATAGGGAAGCAGCATGTGCATGATGGAACTGGCGACGAAGACGATGACTGCCGACAGCAGGATGGGGAGCCAAAGAGCAGCGAGAGGAACCAAGTGCGGCCTCCTTAAGGCGCAAACGGCGAACGCTTTGATTTTGCAGGCGAGGCTACGACAGTGGGTAGGCTGCGGTCAAGCGGGTTCGAACTCCGGTAGTGGTGCAGTTTGAATCCGGGTAGTGGGTCAGTTTGAAACTGCACCGCCACCGCACCGGTCTTGTCGCTTGCTGCCATCCCTGAAGGTATGAGAGTATCGCGGGATGAGAATCGCCAAGGGCAAGGGCACCGATGCTCTGCAACAAACTATTCTGCCACTAGCCACCTGCCTACTGGTGCTCGCTATCCTCCCGCATCACAGATTCGGCTTGACCGATGTAAAGGTGATGGCACTAAGCGCTGCCCTAGCGGCAATTGCAGTTTTCGTCGTTCCCTACCTGTGGAAACGTCTCTTCGGGCGGAACAACTCAAATTCAAACTGACCCATTACCCGAACTCCCTGTGTCTCGGCCGGGACTCTTGATGGGCTGGGGCAGGTTTTCTTGGGCTGCACAGGACTTGCATTAGCGGATGGGAAGAGCGTACATAAGCCCGCCCTTTGTCCACAGGTTGTTGGCGCCCCGTGCCAGCTTCATCACGGAGCCGGAGCCGAGGTCGCGCTCGAACATCTCACCGTAGTTACCCACGGCCTCGATGACGCGCGCCGCCCAAGCATCGTCGAGTCCAAGGAATCCACCGTAGCCGCGGTGGACGCCGAGCAGTCGGCGGATGACTTCATCGTCGCTGTTCTTCATTTCTTCGAGATTCGCCTGGGTCACTCCGCTCTCTTCGGCTTGGATCAAAGCTTCGACTGTCCAATTGACGATGGCGGCCCATTGCGTATCTTCGAGGGTATATGCTGGCGCCAGTGGATCTTTCGCGACGACGTCGGGAAGGATTTCAAAATTCCTGGCCACGCTCTTAAACCCGAGTCGCTCGTAGCCCAGTTGCGACACGTCAGCGGTTACGGCAGCGCAGTTGCGGGTCACGAGCGCTGCTTCCATCTCGCCTTCCTCCTGAAACGGAAACGGAAGAAATTTGATCTTCTCGCGCTGCATGTAACTTGTGAGTTGGGTCTCGATCTCGGTGCCGCCGAGGAAGCATATTTTTTTACCTGCAAGATCGTGAGGAGTAGCGACACCCATCGTCTTATTCACAAATAAAGCTTGGTAGTCATAGAAGATGGGCCGGGCAAAGCCAAAGCCCTTGTTGGCGGAATTTATGTAGTTAGGAGTTGCGGTGGCGAGGAGAGCGACCTCGCCGGACTTCAGGGCTTTGAGGGCGTCCTGCTCGTCGCGATAAGACATGACGGTGAACTTGGCGTTGGGTCCGAGCACAGCCACGGCCACAGCCTTGCAGATGTCCGTATCGAAAACGGCATGGTTCCCGTGCGCATCCTGGGTGGAATATTCGGGCTCTTCAATGTTGATTCCGCAAGGGAGTGAGCCGGCGGCTCTGATTCGATCCAGCGTAGCCCCGGCGTGAGCTCGGGAAGTAAGACCGGCAATCAGCAGTAACGTTAAAAATAGAAGGGCGGAAGCTCTAATCATTCTGATCGGGTTCCTTCCAACGACTAAAGTGGCATGCCAACAAGAGTCCGGCGACCGGAAAGCAAGTCCGGTCGCCGGAAAAGCTGAGATATACCTAGTTGGACGGCCAGCCGCCCAGATACGGAGTACCAGGGTTGGTGCTGGGACGCGGGTTGAAGTCCTGTGGAGCCGGATCGAGCAGTCCATTGTTGGTGTAGTCGGTGGGAGTGATCTGCAGCACGCGGCAGCCCTGAGCGCCATAGTGCGGCAGAGTGGTAACCGTCGCTGCGGGAATCGCAGCATAGGAAGCCGGCACGGGCGCGGTTTGGCCCAGCAGGCGGCCATTGTCGAAGGCGGAGAAGAGGTCTCCCACGCCCGGAGTGCCGGCGTCGGAGGGCCCAAGGTAGTTTTGATTGTACAAGCGCTGGCCCAATGCGCGAGCCGCGTGTTCGTCGGGGAGATCGGCCAGTGGAGTGAGGTTGAAGAGCTCGTCGATGAATCTGATGATCGAGCCATGCTCGGTGGCTTCATGGGAGATTCCGTGAACCACGCTGTATGGCGAGATCACGATTGTGGGAATGCGCGGACCCTGATCGAGAGCGGTGCCGCTCGGATCCCAGCTACGAATCGTAGGCTGAGTGTGATCGTAGAGGCCATCGGTCTCATCGTAGGTGATGATAATGGCACTCTGCGGCCAGTAGGGGCTGGCCGTGATCGCGTTGATCGTGTCCGCCAGAAGGGCTTCGCTGATCTGGGCATCGGAGTATCCCGGATGGTCGTCGTTGCCGGCGTAAGCGGCCTTGACGGCGGGGCTGGGTGAGCGAGGAATGAGACCATCCAGATTGTTGTACCCGCCGCGGACGTAGTAGACGCCGGGTCCTGGGAGCGCGTTGATGCTGATGGCGTTGAAGAAGTCGCCGAGGCCTTTCATGTGGGCGGCGGTTTCGTTGGGATTGTTGGCTTCATACCCGAAGTACTGCGGGGCATCGTGATGGGCGATGTAGCTGGTGTGGGTGGTCTGACCCGGAGGGTCGATCGGCTCGTGATCGTAACCTAACTCGTACCAGGCCCAATTGACGGGCCCGCTCGCGCTGCCGGCGAGTTTCTTGATGTCCTTTTGCACATCAAGAAGGTCGAAGGCAGGGTTGAGGTCGCTGGCGGTGAGCGTTTCGACCTGGTTGCCCATGAAGGAGAGGGGCAGACTCGCAAACGTCAAGTTGGAAGCAGGATTCGTGCTGGGAGCTCCACCGCCCTCCGTGGGCTGCTTTTGGCCGGCAGGCGTCGGATCGAGAGCAGATCCCCAGAAGGGCTGCGGATCGCCGGTTACGGGCAGGGCTGCGTTCGTGGGATTCACATTGTTGCCCAGCCCCGGATGCTTGATCCACTGGGTTACACCCGACTGGCCAGCGATCATGGCGATGGCGTTTGGCGTCGAAGGGCCAATCACGGTGTCAAAGAAATTGTCGAACAGCGTGAAGCGGTCGGCGTATTGCCAGAGGAAAGGAGCGGTGTTGCAGTCGACGTGGCCGATGACCAATTCGCCCTTTTGCACTTGCTGCTCAGTTGGGGCCGGTCCGGTGTAGGTCGTTCCATCGGCGCTCAGCGTCCCCGACAGGCCTTCTTCGGTGAACGCATAGCGGTCATTCTGGGCGACATTGTTGACCAAGTCCAGCTTGGCATCGATGGCGGCGTGTCCGTGATTGACGGAGTCGGTATCCTCGGGATACAGGAGTACGTTGCTGCCATTGATGTTGGTAATCGACTGAGGGATCAGAAAGGGCGAGATGCTGCCGACGGTGCCGTCCGTCTTAACGATCGGCTGAACAAAGCCCGGGGTCTGGGCGGCGGGTTGGGAGAACAGGCCCCGAGCGCCAGGATAAGTGCCGAAGTAGAAGTCGAAAGAACGGTTCTCCTGGAAGAGAACGAAGACGTACTTGATGTTTTGCTGGAGGAGAGCGAGCTTTTGAGCGTGGGTGAGACTCGGCTCACTCTCGATGCTGCGGGTGTAGCGGGCGACTTCAGCGCTTGACTTCGGCGCGATTTCGACAACTTTCTTCTGGTTGGCAAACCCGTCACTTGTGGGATTTTCCGCGAGCGTGGGGAGCGGCTGCATCATCAACGCAGCGATCATCAGCGAAGCCCAACCGGCCTTCAACCGTTCTACGGTGTTCATGTCTTGTTCCTCTCTTGTCATTGGAATCTTGCGAACGCCTCTCAACTGGTGCGGTTCTCGCCGGTCTCCGCTGGGCGGGTGGCGATCCGGGGAAGACAAAGTTTCCCGGTCAAGAAATAGCAGAGGCGTGTGAACCGGAAGTTACGCTGGCGTGAAAAGTCGGCAAGCCCTGTGCAAAAGTAAGTTCCTGAGAAACGACATGCGGACTCAGGTCAGTATGGAGTCATCGAGGCGTTTGCCGCGGAAATCGGCTGCATGTTGCACGAACGCCACGATCAGGGGATGCGAATGGTCTTCGGTGGAGGAAAGTTGCGGCTGGAATAATGTCGCTATGAAAAATGCGTGTGCCGGAGATTCAATGGCGCGGCATGCCTCGTTCGAGCCACGGGCTACTACTGGAAAGCCCGCCTCCATCGCCATCCATTCGAACTCCGGATTCACCTCGTAGTTGCAGAAGAATTCTTCCTCGATCATCTCTTTTCCGTAAAACGCCGCGAGGAAAGAGCCGGGACGGAGACGGATTTCGCTCACTTTACCGGAGAGTCCGGGTGCGTTCGGATCGCGATTGGGAACGGAACAGGCGACGGGATAGATGACGATGTGTTTGGCGTAAGGATCTTCTTCCGCGGTGGTGGCGTCGTGGATACCGAGGACGTTGCGGGCGCACTCGATCAGCGTGTACTGGAACCCTCCACAAGTGCCGAGGAAGGGCCGGTCATGGACTCGGGCATACTCGATACCTTTCAGCATACCGTCGAAGCTGCGATAGGGACTGCCCGCCGATGCCCACAGCCCATCACAGGAATCGAGGACGGCAGCGGCGCCCGGTTCGAGAAGCGACGGGGTTGGAAGCCAAAGCGATTCCACCATGACTTGGAGTTTCCGAGCGGCGTGCTGGAGTGAATTGTTAGTGGCATGGTGGGAACGGAGTTCAGGATTAAAGTCGCCGAGAATCCCGATGCGGAGGGGTTCGGTCACGAGTTCATTCTAAATTAGGAGGGGCGGGGCATGGCGTAGTTCGCTGCCAGTTGAGGCTTCGGACCAAAGAGCCAACGGCTTAGCAGGGGACTAATCATTTTCTGTCAATGTTTTGTCACCGCAACCGTATCTGAACGATCAGAGCGTAAAGGCCGAGAGCTGTGATGGCGGCGCCTCCCCAGACCAAGGCGGCCGACTTCCGGGCGAGCGCGCCGAGCGATTCCTTCTGACTGCGGAAGGAGATCGCGAGCATATTGTCTGCGCCTTTCCTCAACAAGAGGGGCGGAGTGAGGCTGAAGCCAGCGGCGGTGGTTTGTTTTTCGACGGCAGTCGTTTCCCGCGGATGACTTGTTTTCTTACAGGAATCGGCGTCCGCCGAAGTCGCGGTGGGGGAAACAGATTCTTCGACGGCAGCACTCGGCACTGCGGCGGGCGACCAAACGTCTGGTTTAGCGACGCCCGCTCGGGTGAGCGCGGCCGCGATTTTCGCCTGCTGGCCCATGTGTTGACTGCTGGAAGCAGCCGCCCCAAACGCAAGCCGGATGACTTGTGGCGCAGGAGGCGGAGCCGTGAAGCGAGTTTTTACTGAGTTGAGCACAGGGTGGTTGCGGAGGGCCGCAGCGGAGCGCACCTCGATGCCCGGATTTTGCGCGATGGTTCCGGCAACAAAGAGCGAGTCTTCGGGCTTGATCAACCGTTCTTCGATGCGCACGCGGCGGCCCGGAATCACGGCGTGGCGGGAAAGAAAAGCGGCGACACGCCCGGGAACCTCATCCCGGTTCGGGGAGAAGTTCGAGCAGAAGAACGAGGCTTCATACTCTTCGCAAAAATCGTGATGCAGGTCGAGATCCGCCCCGAGCGGTTCGATAAGCAACTGGCCGGTGCAATCGTCGATGAAGAAGGGCACGTGCAGAGTTTCTTCCGCAACTTTCCGCCACTCTTCTTTTTTCTGGCCGGCGCGCTCCTCCCACGCGGTGGTGCGATAGAGGAAGCAAGGCTTGCCCGTGATCGGTGACGAAATGCTGTCGGGACCGGTTGCGATGCCGTGGACCTCGACCAACCCCGGAGCCGCGGTGCTGATCTTAGAATTGCGGGTTTTGAGCAGTAAGCGCTTGCGGACAAGCAGTTGGGATCCGAGAAATAGAAAGCAGGACCCGCCAGCGATGGCAAACGAAGAAACAATCGCAAGGTAGCTGATCGAGAGGAACAGAGAAAGGCAGGCGGTCAAAGTAGCTTTCCAGTAATAACTCGAGGATTCTCAGTATGACGATCTCAATATGAGGATAAGCAAGATATTTCAGAAACAACATGGAGAAAGAGGCGGAACAAGCTTACCGAAGTAATGAAGCGATTGAGGGCCAGGTGCTCCAGCATTTTTACGCTGAGGTTTTACACCGAGGCTATGCGCTGACTGGCCGTGCATTCAGAATTTCCACAACGGCTGCCATGGCCGCGTCGACCTCGGCGTCGGTGTTGTAGAAATGTGGAGCAAATCGGACTCCGGCCTTCGGACGCCAGTCCACGAGAATGTCGCGGGCGAGCAATTCGCGGCTCACTTGCTGGGAATCGGGCATGTCGATGGAGACGGTGCCGCCGCGTATTTCAGGGTCGCGCGGAGAGTTGATGCGCCATCCGTGCTGGTCGGCGAAGGCGATCAGTCGAGCGGTCTGGCGCTTGGATTTGTCCCGGATTTTCTTTAGCCCAGCCTCGCGGATGATTTTGAGGCCCGGGCGCGCCGCTTCGATCGCGGGGATGTGCGTGGTTCCATTCATAAATCGGAACGGAGGATCAGCGTAGCGGATAGGGCCGGTGGCAAATTCAAAGGAATTCTCGTGCGCGAACCAGCCAGTGAGCTTGGGCTCTAATTTCGTGCCGAGGTCGGGCCGGACGTAAAGGTAGGCAACGCCGGGACCGCCGCACAACCACTTGAGCACTCCTCCGCAGGCGAAGTCGGCATGGAAAGACTGGATATCGACCGGGACACTCCCGAGAGACTGGAAGGTGTCGAGCACAACGTGAGCTCCGACTTTGTGCGCCTTCTCGATGATGGCCTTGGCGTCGTTAATGTAAGAACTGCGAAAAATAACGTGCGAGATGGGAACGATTAAAGTGTGGTCGTCGATGGCATCGAGCAGACGCTCGGTTGGAACCGTGATGCCGTCGTCAGTCTTGACCATGCATACTTGTGCGCCATATTGGCGCTGCGCTTCCCAGAAATACATGACCGAAGGGAAGTTCATGTCGCTGTAAACGACTTTGTTGCGCTTGCCCGAGAAATCGAAACAGGATGCGATCACGGCCTGGCATGTGGTGACATTCTGGTGAAGAGAGACGGAATCTTTGGGGGCATTCATCAGGGCGCCGATCTCGTTACCCACTTCGAGGGCGAGCATCCACCAGCGTTCCTGCCAGGCGCGCACTCCGCGGCTTGCCCAGACGTCGGCATAGGCATGGAGAGCGTCATAAACGGCGCGAGGCATGGCTCCAAGCGAGTTGGAGATCATGTAGTTGGTCCGTTCGAGGATGGGGAATTCAGAGCGGTAGGTGAGAAGGTCGTCGGACATGGAGGACATTGTAATGCGGGATGACGTCGCTTTATCTCATAAGCTTTTCGCTCCTAGACTTTCGCTTTGCCTTTTCCCTTTTTCGCCCATCCAGATAGAGAGCGGAGCTTCGCTCCGCGGGGCGGACGAGGGGTCCGCAACTGCGCGGGCGACTTAGATATGGGGGCGGGGCTCGCCCCCACGTAGCTTAGGCTGCCTGAGAAAGTTTTCCAGTCAGTGCGGCCAAGAGACGGGCTCCATCGGGACTGCCAAGACCGGTGCAAGGATCCCATCCGTCGGTTGCGCTAAAGGCGCCGTTGTTGCCTTCAGTTACGTCGTGGAATCCGGAAGTTTCGACGGCCTGGGCATAAATCAGCGGGTTGAGGAATCCGACTGATTTCCCGAGTTTCTGATTGATGCGCGCAACCAGGGCGGCCCATAGAGGAGCCACCGCGCTGGTGCCGCCGAAGACGCCACTTTCGCCATCGACCAGAATGTTGTAGCCGGTGTTGGGGTCGGCGTCGCCAGCGACATCAGGTACGCCTCGACCGCCCCCTTGTACCGAAGGCAATGGAACCCCGAATCCATCCTGCCAGGTGGGAAGGGGAAACGAATTGCTCACTCCGCCGCCCGTTGCCCCGCCGCCAGTGGATTGGTCGTTCCAGACTTCTTCGTTGGTAATCTGGCCGTTCGAAGCTTGCAGGGTGGTACCGCCGCAGCCCAGCGCGAACGAACTGGAAGCCGGAAAATCGACGTGGTTCGTGCCGTCGTTGACGCCATCCGACGAACCGCTGTCACCGGAAGCAACGCAGACGGTCACGCCCATCGCCGCTGCTGCCTGAAAGGCCTCGTCGAAGTTGGTAAGCGCCTGCATCGTCCAGCCCGATTCAGCCGAGCCCCAACTGATGGAAATGACGGACGGTTGATTGGTGGTGTCGTGCACGGCGGTTGTAATTGCGTCCAGAAAGCCCTGATCGGTGTTGGGGGCAAAATAGACGACGATTTTCGCGGCGGGAGCAATGGCGCCCGCCACTTCAATGTCGAGCATGACCTCGCCGTCAGCGCTATCGGGGGTAGTTGGACTATTTGTGCCGCCATCGACGGACACGGAGATGACTTGCGGCACATTGATGTTAAGTGAGCCAAAATAATTGGTCAGGTCGTTGAGTTGAAAGCCGCCACCTAGCTCAATGATCCCAATACATTGGCCGGTTCCATCTCCCGAGGGGTAATCGTAGATCTGAGCAATCTCGTTGGGGTCGTAAGAGGTGGTCGGGTTGCTGGTCTTGTGCTTATGCTTGTCGGGTGCAGCCATGCGCCGGAAATGGGGTTCCGCCTGGGGCCGGTTGTCGAGTCCAAACACTCCTGTGATGATGTCGGCATAGTCGCTGGGCACACTGATGGCGCCGATGCGGCCGCGAAAATTTCCCTTGGGGTGGCTGTACTCCTTGAGTTCCACGTGAAAGGCTTTTTGGAGATTGGTCACGGTTCCTGAAAGCATCACGGTGCGGCGGGCAAGTTCGGTGCCGTTTTCGTGAACCTTGAGGCCAAACTCCTGGGCGAACCTCTTCATTTTTTCGAGGTCGGCAGGATCGGCGCCATGGGTTTTCTCATAATCGGCGCGCGACATCTGCTTAAAACCGGGTTGGGCGAGAGCGTTCTTGAACTCTTCGCGCTTCGCCTCCGACTTGGAACGGATGCGGATGGAGACTTCAATGGTTTGGTCCGGATGCGAATTGTGGATCAGGCGAGCACCGCGGACTGGCTTACGTTCACTGCCTGCGAGGATGTTGAATTTTCGAGCGGAAGTCACAGTTGCTCCTTCGTTTCGGGGGAACAGAGCGGCACGGAACTAGTCGCGACTGGGAGTCGCAGAGGCAGGGAAGTCCGGAGTCGTCCTGCCGCTGAGATGGGCCCGAAACTGACTGAATATAGCAGAAAAAAAAGAGGGGTGTGGCTGCGAAATTGGCCGGAAAAATCGAAAAATGGACAGTCGATTCCCAAATTGGGAAGGCTCATGGCAGTCTCAGGCTCTTTTCCAAAGCTCTATTCAAAGCGCCTGGCCGAAGGATGAAGTAAAGAACGGTCAGGGCGATCAGCAAGGCTAGTCCAGCGATCAGGTTGATGCGGGAGTCCCACCAGGTCTTGCCGATCGAAGCGGCGACCACGGCGAGACCGATGATCGATCCCGATTGGCCCAGCGGCGAGCGGGCGGGGATTTCATCGCACTGGGTTTTGGTCAACCGACGGCGGAAGTTGATGTGAGCGGCGAGCGAAATGACCCAGGAGAGCAACATGCCGAAAAAGGCGCCGCGAAGAATGTACTCGAAGGCCTTGGCGGGGGCCCAGCGTTCAAGCACCAGGGCGACGACGATTCCGTAGGAAGAGACGAACAGGGCCCAGGCAGGAGTGCCGGAGGCGCTCAGGCGTCCTAACGCCCGGGGAGCCCACCCGGTGCGCGCCAGCGAGAACAGCATCCGCGAAGAGACGTAGAGCGCAGCGTTGGCTCCGGAGAGGGCCGCGGTCAGGACCACGAAATTCATGAAATGCGCGGCGCTGGGTAAGTTGACGGACCGGAAGACGCTTACGAAGGGGCTCTCGGTGACGCCAGCACGGTTCCAGGGCATGATGCCAACCAGGATGATGATGGCTCCCAAATAAAGGAAGGTGAGAGTCAGAAAAGTCCGGCGAACGGCGCTGGCGATGGCTTTGGCTGAGGTGGATTCGCCAGAAGTCACGGCCACGAATTCGACGCCGCCGAAGGTGTAGATAGCGAAGGTGATTGCCAGGAGCGGGGCGGCGTGTCCCAGGGGGAAGAATCCGCCGTGGTGGGTGTATTGGGGAGTGGCGCGTCCGGTGAGAAGCAGGGCAGCGCCGAGGGCGACGAAGGCGGCGATGACCGCGACTTTGATCATGGCGAACCAGAATTCAAAACGGCCGTAGCTATGGACGCTGAGAAGGTTGATGGAAAAGAGGAAGGCGGAGAATGCGAAGACCCAGACGACAGGAGAAACCTTTGGAAACCAGAGCTGCATGTAGGTGGCGGAGGCAACCATTTCGGCGCCGATCGAGACGGCGATGCCGAGCCAGTAGCCGGCGCGGGAGATGAATCCCGCCCATTGGTTGAGATAGAGGTCGCCATAGACGCCGAAGGAACCGGCGGCGGGATGGGAGCTGGCGAGTTCGCCGAGCGCGAGGGCGACGGTCCAACTGATGAAGGCGGCGAGGACGAAGCTGAGGATGACGGCGGGTCCGGCGAGTTCAATCGCAGCGGCGGTGCCAAGGAGCAGTCCGGTGCCGATCGAGCCACCGACAGCGACCATGGTCATCTGTCCAGCGGTGAGTTGGTGGCGCAGGCCGGATTCCGGGTTTGCAGGAGCTGGGTTGAGCGAATTGGGAGTGGAGGATGAGGCGGGCATGTTGATTCGTATTCGTATATCAGAAGCGGGAGGGAAGGTGGTGGGAAAAAGGTGAGGGCTAGGACGTGGTAACGGAGTGGTTCTCCATCAGTTCCGAGTTGGGCAAGGCGGCAGCAGGGCGGGCGGCGACGACGCGGTCGCGCCCGGCGCGCTTGGCCTGGTAGAGAGCTTCGTCGGCGCACTTGAGGAGCAGGTCGACACGATCGGTAGTTTCATCGAAGGCGGCGACGCCAATCGAGATGGTGAGCGGATCGGTCACCCGATCGTTGTGCTGAACGCAGAATTCCTTGAGGCGAGTGCGGATTTCTTCAGCGCGCAGGGTAGCTTGGCGCAGGGAGCATTCGGGGAGGATGAGGGTGAATTCCTCGCCGCCGTAGCGGCAGGCGACATCAGCGGCCCGCACGCTGCGCAGAAAAATCTCAGCGACAGCGGCGAGAGCTTTGTCGCCGGCAGAGTGTCCGAAATTGTCGTTGTAACGTTTGAAGTGATCGATATCGAGCATCATGATGGCCAGGGGGCGGTGCTTGCGGCGGGCGGTGTGAAGTTCGCGGTCAAGGAACTCCTGCATGTAGCGGCGGTTGTAAAGCCCGGTGAGGGGGTCGCGGACGGCCTGGAGGCGGAGAGACTCCCTAAGATTGACATTGGCAACCGCCAGCGCGATGTTTTCCGCGACAGTGGCGGCGAGGAGACGGCGGCGAGCGAAGGCATCGCGCTCAGAGTCGGAATCTCGAAGGTCGAGGGCGGGCGCTCGCGGAACCGCGCCCTGATCGTCATTCTGAATGATCAAGGTTCCAAAGGTGTCGCCATTGGCGATGAGAGGAATACAGACGGAGGGACCTTCACCGAGTAAGTGGGAGCAGCGCGGTTCGGAGCGTCCGCCGGGATGAACATGAGTGCAGCCACGGCGAAGCGCCCAACACTGTTCCGGTGTGAAGATCTGGTTGGCGGGACAGAGGACTCCCCATTGAGCGACGGACTCAGCGCGGTTTCCGGATGCGCTGAGCAGGGCGATGCAGCCGGACGCACCGGTGAAAAGGCAGCGCAAACGCTCCGGGATGAGACGAAAGACCTCTTCGCGGGAGGTGCAAGCTTGGAGAAGGCTGCCGAGTTCGCTGACCTGGGTGATTTCGGAAGTTTGCTTGCGGGCATCGTCGAGGAGTCGGCCGACTCTTTGGTTCGAGACGGTTAGCTGCTTTTGCGCCGCCTTGCGCTGGGTTATTTCCTGGTGCTGATGGAATTGGGTGAGGGCCAAACGAAGTGTGAAAGCGAGCAGCGATGCGGCGATGGCTACGTCGGTGAGGATTTCTCCGTGCGCCTGTTTCCACCGATCCATGAGTAGAGCGATGCAGGAAAGCATGGCGACGAGGACCAGATTGGTGCCGAGGAAGCTGATAAGACTGTTGGGCTCGGGGGCGGACTGGGGTTTTGGCGACGGTTTCCAAGTAAGGGCGATGAAGCCGGCGGCAACTTGAGGAACCGTCCAGCCCAGGTCGAACCATGTGGTTGCAGACGAGGATTTGTGGACGTAGATCCAGTCCCCAACGAAGGTTGCGACGGCGCAGACGAGGAGGAAGACGGCTACCCGCAGGAACAGATTGCGAGTGCCGGGGACGCGGGCGAACTGCAGGCGCACGAGGGCGGCGATGAGGAGGAGCAGGCTCTGCGCGTCGCTGATGCTGACATCGTGCATGAGCGCGTCGGCTGGCAGCATGCGCTGGGCAGGCAGGAAAAAAAAGGTGGAGTAGATGAGGCCGACCACAACCGCCACTTGAAACAAATCGAGGAAGATCTCGAACTTCAGGCGCTCCGGCCGATGCGACTCCGAGAGGAAGAGCATCATCAGGATGGGCGCGCCGTAGAGGCAATAGAGCAGGCTGCGGGTCGACTCCGATAAGAGAGATAGTTCGAAGAGAGTGTCCCAGGCCTGGAGTGCAGTGGGTACGAGCAGGACCACTAGAACCACAACAAACAGAAACCAAAACAGGGCAATCGTTCCCTGGGCGCGGCGGAACGCAAGCCAGGTGCAAGCGATGGCAAGCAGGCCGGAAAGCACGATGATGGACTCGGAAAGGCTGGAGCCGAACTGGCCTGTGCCAAAGACGAGGAAGCCCAGCGCTTGAGTGGCGATGAGGGCGGCGAAGAGAAGGCCGACAAACCAAGGCTGGCGCAGGCTGGCGAAACGACGCAAGGGGGAGTCGCCATCCCGCTCGAAATTGATTGGGTTCACCGACAAGGGGAGACGCTTCAGTCTCAATATTTCAATAGTTGATATCGGCAGAAGCGGTGGAAAACTCCAGATCTTCTGCCGTTCCGGCGTGAAACCTGCGATTTGTCCAGTTTCGCCCGGCTGCAAGCAAGGTGCTGGAGCGGAACCGTGAAAGATGGTCCTGTCACGATGGGAACACAGCCGGAAACTCACGGAAGCGGGAATCGGGCGGACGGTGTGACTTTCGTAATCACTTCGCTGAGTAACCGCGTTGCCGGTGCCGGGGGTGAATCCTAGAATCAGGACGGGAGTCTCCGTCCCAAGTCCGCCCCATGCCAGAAAATCCCAGCCGTGCCGAGATCGCCCGCCGCGTCGAAAAGGCGGAGAAACTTCTGCAGAAGGGGAAGACCGCCGACGCGCTGGCGGAATATCTTCAAATCCTGGAAAGCGACCCGCAAAACGATAATGTGCGGCAGATGGCGGCGGACTTGTGCCTGTCGTTGAACCGGGGAGCGCAAGCGGTGCGGTTGCTGGGAGATTTATTTGAGCGGCAAGTGGCGGCCGCCGACGCGACGCGGGCCAGCCTGACCTACAAGAAGCTGGCGCGCTATGCCAATCCGACCTGGGAACAGAAAGTGCGCTTTGGGCAACTCCTGGAGAACTCCAACAAGAAACTGGCGATCGGGACGTACGAAAATGCTTTGGAAGACCTGCAAAAGCAGGGTCAAAAAGAAGAAGGACTGCTGGTATTGCGGCGGATAGTGAGCCTGGAGCCGTCGCAGTCCAATCATTTGCGGGCGGCAGAATGGGCGTCAGATCTGGGCGAGCATACCATGGCAGCGCAGTCCTTCCTGCAGCTGGCGGAACTGGCCGAGACTGCGGGCGGGAACTCCAGCCAGTGGTTTGAGCGGGCTTACACGGAGAATCCGACAGATTCGAAGATCGCGGTGGCGTACGGCAGAAGTTTACTGGCGCGGGGCGAATCCGGGGCGGCAATTTTTATTTTCGAGCCGCTGGTACATGCCGGAGAAGCCTCACCGGAGTTGCGCGACTTGTATGCTCAAGCGCTGCTGGCGGCGGATCGTTGTGTGGACAGCGAGCCGCTGATCTGGGAAATGTTCGAGCATAACCCCTCACGCATGCACCAGGTGGTGGATCTGATCGGAACCATGATCGATTCCGAATTAGATGCGGAAGCGGTGGCGCTGGCGCGAAAGCTGGAAGCATTTCAGCGGCGGCGGGGGGAACGGCGATCGTTCATCGGGACCATGCAGGAGCTCCTGGCGTCGCATCGTCCTTCGGCGGACATGCTGGAATTTCTGGCGGAACTGTTCAACGCCTCGAACCGGGAAACGGATTACGCTCAGGCGCTGTTGAAGCTGTTCGATCTGTATTGCACGAAGCACGATTATCAGAAAGCGGGCGAGAGTTTGGACCGGGCGGCGGAAGTGGACCCGTACGAACCCGGGCATCAGAGAAGATTGGCGATGCTGCGCGGCAAGATCGATGATCAGCGCTTCAACGTGATCGCATCGCGGTTTGCGGCGACGGTGAAGAAAGAAGAGCAGGAAGCTATCCAGGTCAAAGAACCGACGCTGGGAGCGGCGGCGTTGCAGGATCTGATGCTGCAAGCCGAGATTCTGGTGCAGTACGGGATGCGGTCGAAGGCGATCGAGCGTTTGCAGCGCATTCAGGAACTGTTTCCGCGAGAGGAAGAGCGCAACCAGGAGTTACAGCGACTGTATATCGCGGCCGGAATCGAACCGCAGTATGCCAAGCCGGTACCGGGGGCTGCCCCAGTTGGGTCGGCAAAGCCTGGCGATCCGTCTGCCGTCGCAGCCGTGGCGTCAGCGCCAACGGCGGCGAGTGAGGCGTCCGATGTGAGCAGTCTGGCGCGGGTCGCGGAAATCACGCGCAAGCTTTACCACCAGGGGAATGCGGAAGGAGTCTTGAAGACAACGGCGCAGGAAATTGGATCGAACTGGCGGACGGCGCGTTGCATCGTGGCCCTGCGCAAACCCGGGCTGCCGCCATCGAGCGTGCAGGAGTATCACATGGATGGTCTGACTCCGGCGACTTCGTCGTCGCTGGTGAGCCTGGCGGAAGCGGTGCAGGATCTGGCGGTGGCGCGGGGCGCGGTGACTTTGGGTGGCGTCAGAAATGCACCCGAATTGATGGCAGTGCGCAACGCGGTTGATGAGTTGCAGATTGAATCGCTGCTGGCGCTGCCGCTTACGGAAGGCAACGACCATATTGGAGTGCTCATCCTGACTCAAAATGCACCCCGGGCGTGGCAGCCTTCGGAGGTGCTGGTGATTCGGACGTTGAGTGACCAGGTGTTGATTGCGCTCAACAACGCAGGACTGCGACGGCTGGTGAAAAATCTCTCGGTTACCGACGAAAAATCCGGGCTGCTTACCCGGGCTTCGTATCTCGATCTGCTGCAGGCGGAAACCCGGCGCGCCTTGCAGCAGGGTACGACGGTGACTGTGTTGCTGATGCAGTTTGGACGTCGCAGCGCGCTGCTCAAGGAATACGGCGAGCCGGCGGTGGCGGCGGCGATGGAGCAGGTCGGGCAGGTCGTTTCATCGAACATCCGGACGAACGATCTGGCGTTCCGCTATGAAGCGACGACGATCGCTGTGGTGCTTGGCGACACCGGCGAAAAAGAAGCTTTGCTGGCGGTCGAGAAATTGCGGCGCCTGCTCGGCGAAGTGTGTTTTCCGGGCAAGGATCAGGGAGTCGAATTCAGCGCCGGCCTGGCGCAAGGGGTCATGCGGCAGCATTATGATCCGGTGGACATCGTGACCGAGGTGGCCAACCGCGCCGATCACGCTCTGGAGCAGGCGGTCGCGCAGGGCGCGGGTGCGGTGGTATGCCAGGCGCCGCAGTTCGCTGCCTCGGCGGCGGTGGCGTAGAGCCCGCGCGGCGCGGACACTGTCCGCGGAAGGGTAGCAGCGACCGCAAGTTTGGGGACAGGCGGTCCAGGACTAGGCAAAAGGCAAGGACAAACAAGAATCGGCAGCAAATCAAACCAGCTGTAGATTAAAACCAAAGGCAACGGCAGCGGACAAGAGTGTCCGCTCTACACAAGCAAGGGCCAGCGCAATACAGGTGCGGAACTTTCGCGCCATCTTCGTTTCCTGCTGTTAAACTCTCAGGTTGGCTCAATGCCAGCGCACTCTTCTGAACAAGTTGGTGCTCATGCTGAAGCCGGGAGACATTGCAATCGTCAGCGGGGCGCGCACGCCCTTTGGACGCTATTGCGGGAAGATCAAGGATTACACGGCGCAGGAACTAGGCGCGGTGGCGGCGAAGGCCGCGATGGAGCGGTCGGGGATCGATGCGAAGGAATTCGACCATGTCGTCTTCGGTAACGCGCAGCAAACCACCAGCGACGCGCTGTATGGAGCGCGGCATGTGGGGTTACGGGCGGGATTGCCGATTGAGACTCCGGCGCTCACCGTGAATCGCCTTTGCGGCTCGGGGATGCAGGCGATCGTCAGCGCGGCGCAGATGATCCAGACAGAGGAAGCCGGGATAGTGCTGGCGGGCGGCATGGAAGCGATGTCGCAAGCGCCGTTTGTGGTTCGCGGGCGCGAGGGGTTTACGCTGGCTCCGGGCGGCAAACTCGAAGACTCGCTGATGGCGGCGCTGTTCGATTCCTACTGCGGGTTGCAAATGGCAAACACGGCGGAGTTGTATGCGGAGCAGCAGGGCATCACGCGGCAGGCGCAGGATGAGTTCGCGCTGCGCTCACAGCAGAAGGCCGAGGAGGCGTACAAGGCGGGGCGGATTCAGGAAGAGTTGACGCCAGTGCCGCTGCGGAATTCGAAGGGGGAGGCGACGGGAGAGACTCTTGCGGAGGACGATCACCGGCGTCCGCAGACGACGATGGAGGGTTTGGCGAAGCTGCGCGCGTCATTCGGGAAAAATGGGACGGTGACGGCGGGGAATGCGAGCGGGATTGTGGATGGCGCGGCGGCAGTCGTAGTGATGTCGCTGGAGCAGGCGCAGAAAAGGAATCTGAGTCCGTTGGGACGGGTTGTGAATTGGGGGATTGCGGGCGTCGATCCGAAGATTATGGGGAGCGGTCCGGTTCCGGCGACGAAGATTGCGCTGCAGCGCGCGGGGCTGACTTTGGATTCCATCGACTTGATCGAAGTGAACGAGGCCTTCGCGGCGCAGTATCTGGCGGTGGAGAAAGAACTGGGGCTTGATCGCGAAAAAGTGAACGTGAACGGCGGAGCGATTGCGCTGGGACATCCGCTGGGAGCGACCGGAACGCGCCTCGTGATCACGCTGCTGTACGAGTTGCGGCGGCGGAAGAAGAAGTACGGGCTGGCCACGGCGTGCATTGGAGGGGGGCAGGGGATTGCGATGGTGGTGGAGAGTTTTCAGTGAGCGGTTGAGAAAAACTTTGCGATCCCATTGGGTGTTTGCCCTATAATTGGCATGTGCTCACGGAAGAAGACAAACAGTGGATTAGCAAACGGTTAGAGAAGGTGGAAACCACACTGCTCACCGAGTTTCACAAGTGGGCGTCTCCCGTTGAATTGCGTCAGCGAAGCCATGCCGCGGCGCTTCGCGCGCTGGATGCCGAAGTCGAGTCTCTCTCAGACCGGCTCAAGAATCTCGAAGGCCGCTGATCGACCCCTGGTCAGCGCACGCGGTTCTGAGTGTCCGTCGATACTATAATCCTGTTCATGAGCAATGGATTCGCAGAGAACGATGGAAACGAAATTGAATACGGGGATGAAACTCAGCTTTCAGAACGAGAGCTTTTGTCTATTGGTAAAATCGTTGCGCTCTGGGGTTCTCTCGAATACGAAATATTTTGTCAAACGCTAAGCTCTTTCAGCGACAGCGAAATATCAGGCGGACAGCTTCCAAAAACAATGAACAATATGCAGTTTTCCGAAGTGCTGAAGCTCTGGGAAACGCATGTTGTCAATAAGGCCGCTGCCAAGCGAAAAGAGGTCCTACAAAAGCAGTGCGAAAGCATACGCTATTACAACGATTTCAGAAATGCCCTTGTGCATGGAATGTGGGATTGGTCTAGAGCCGCACCGGAGAAAATCACTGCAATCCGTATCTGCAAGAAGAAAATACTAAGGACACATTTCACCGCAGACGATCTAGCGTCGTTCGCCTCAGCCCTAGAAACAATAAATTTCAGAGTCAGGTATCCCGGCGGTCATGAGGATTACGCTGCTGCAATGAGCGAACAAGGAGCGTATCTGAGTCGTCGGGCTGTGTGTGCAATGACAGACCATCCTTTGGCGGATGAGTTGTTTCGGCCTCTTCTAGCTAAAGCCTAAGGAAACGCCGCAGGGATAATGGTTCGGCGAACGTGGCATGGAATATCGCAGTTGGAAACGTGTCCGCATCAGGCGCTTGCCAGAGCGAAGAAACCGCGCTACGGTTGTGGGCGTATGAACGATTTGCGAAGCCAGATCAGAGGTCTGTCCGCGGCGGAGAAGGCGGAACTGTTGGATACGGTCTGGGAGAGCCTGGAAGCGGACGCGGTATCGTTGACGGATGCTCAACGGGCCGAGTTTGATTACAGAATCGCTCGGCATGAGCAAAACCCCTCCGACGTCATCCCGTGGCAGCAAGTCAGGGCGGGCCTGTTTAAGCGACCGTGACACTCCCTTAGCGGCTAAAGCCGCGTGTGTAGCTGGTTTTGACGGCACGGCTGAAGCCGAGCCCTTTCAAAGCAAATTCAAACCGAGTTACTCCATGGCACTGCCTGCTTCCACGGCGGAGGCTTGCCGAGGCCGTGGCAATCGCGGTAGCCTATGCGGTCTGATGGCGCAGGCAAAATGCATGGGTTCTTCGCTTCGCTCAGAATGACAAGTGTTTAGGTAGGTCAGCGTGAAGGAAGTAATTATGGAAATCAAGAAAGTCGGCGTTCTAGGTTGTGGCTTGATGGGTTCCGGCATCGCGCAGGTCTGCGCGACGGCGGGTTTCGACGTTACCGTGCTCGAAGTCGAGCAGAAGTATCTTGACAAGGGGTTTGCTGGGATTGAGAAGTCGCTGGCTAAGTTTGCCGAGCGGCCGGTGGAGAAGGGTGGAATCAGTCCACAGCAGAAAGACGAGATTCGCGGGCGGCTTCGGGGGACTACGAACAAGGCTGATCTGGCCGATTGCGACATTGTTATTGAGGCGATCATCGAGAACGTTGAGGAAAAGAAAAAGATGTACGCGTCGATCGATGGCGTCGTGAAGAAAGACGCGATCTTTGCGTCGAATACTTCTTCGATTTCGGTGACTGAGCTGTTGACTTCGGTGAAGCGGCCGGAGCGATTTATCGGGCTGCACTTTTTTAATCCCGTGCCGCTGATGAAACTGGTGGAGGTGGTGAAGACGATTGCTACTTCTGCCGACGTTTATGAGGCGGCTTATGAGTTTGCGAAGCGGCTGGGAAAGGTTCCGGTGCGGACTTCGGACAAGACGGGATTCATCGTAAACCGGCTGCTGGTGCCGTATCTGCTGGATGCGATCCGGGCTTATGAAGAGGGCGTGGGATCGATCGAGGACATCGATGAGGCGATGAAGCTGGGCTGCGGGTATCCGATGGGGCCGTTTACGTTGCTTGATTTTGTCGGGCTCGATACGACTTACTACATTACCCATGTGATGTATGACGAGTTCAAGGAGCGGCGGTTTGCGTCGCCTCCACTGCTGAAGCGGATGGTGATGGCGGGGTGGTATGGGAGGAAGTCGGGGCGCGGGTTTTATGATTATGCGGACCCAAGCAAGCCGGTGGCGAACAAACTATGATTTCACTACGGAGACACGGAGGCACGGAGGAAAGATCAGCGATGATAAATGTCGCGGCGGTGCCCGACGCGGACAACGACGACTAGCATGTGGTCGTCCTTGAGAGAGCAGATCAAACGGTAATCTCCGACCCGGTATTTCCAGAACTCGCGCAATGTTCCCTGCAAGCGCTCGCCGACCTTCCGCGGATCGTCGAGCGTTTCTATCCGCTCGTGCAAGAAGCGGAGGATTCGGTCCGAGACGGTCTTGCCGAGCTTTTCCAGTTCGCGGCGGGCGCCACGGTCAAACTCAATCTTCCAGGCCATGTTGGCGCATGATTTCCTCTAAAGGAATTGTCTTTGCCCGGCCCGACTCAATGGCTTCCATGCGCTTTTCGGCCAGATAAATATCTTCAAGGTTTTCGATGTGCTGGAGGATTGCCTCACGGGCGTAGTAAGTTTTGGTGCGGCCGGTGCGCTTGGCGAGGCGGTCGAGACGCTTTTCGATCTTTTCGGGAAGGCGGATGGCTAGCATGGGATCCTCGCTGCTATACAATTATAGCAGGCGAGCCGGCCACGCGTATGTGGCGAATTTAAAGGGTGGACGCTAGAATCCCATGCCGGACGTCTGCCAAATCCCACACTTGCGCACAGTTCGTGCAAGCGTGGGAGACCCGGCTGTAGGTCTTATGAATGTTGTGTCGACAGCGAGCGAAGATGCCACTCGGATCCGTGTGAAACGGCTGGGCTGGGGATTGCTCGTAGGGGCGACAATCGGTTCTCTACCTTTGGTAGCCAGCAAACTGAATGGTGTAGTGCTACTGCTCGTGGGCGAGATTCTCGGGTGGCCGGGCGCTATCCTGGCACTCGTGCTCGGTGGCTGGAATGATCGCCCATTCACGCTATTTGTGTATTTCTTGACGAATCTACTACTCTACGTCGGATTGACTTATTTCTTCTTGAGCATGCGCGAAAAGCGGAAACGGCTGAAGCAGCAAAGCTCAGTTTCGATCTTGTGAATTCTTTGCAGGTTTCAAATCCATGACCTACGAAAACATACTTCTCGAAAAGAAAAACGCAATCGCCTACGTCACCGTCAACCGGCCCAGGGTCCTCAACGCGCTCAACATGGCGACCATGGAAGAGTTGCGAGTTGCGTTCAGCGACATTAAGTCCGATGCCTCGATTCGCGTGGCGATCTTGACTGGGGCGGGCGAGAAGGCTTTCGTCGCGGGCGCCGATATTGGCGAACTGGCTAAGCAGGATGCGGTCTCCGGCAAGGAGTATGCGCATCGGGGCCAGGCGGTTCTCGAACTGATCGAAAATCTTGGCAAGCCGGTGATTGCCTGCATTAATGGATTTGCGCTGGGCGGCGGATGCGAACTGGCGCTCGCTTGCACCATGCGTCTCGCGAGCGACAACGCCAAGCTGGGGCAGCCGGAGGTGAAGCTGGGGATTATTCCAGGATATGGTGGGACGCAGCGGTTGCCGCGTCTGGTGGGCAAGGGGCCAGCGATGCAGATCGTGCTCGGCGGAGAAGTGATCACGGCGCAGGAAGCGCATCGGATCGGGCTGGTGAATGAAGTGACGTCGGCGGCGGAGTTGATTGCGCGGGCGGAGGCGATTGCGGCTAAGATTATTGCGAACGCTCCGCTGGCGGTGCAGTACGCGATGGAGGCGGTGAACAAAGGGATGGAGATGAGTTTGGCGGAGGGACTGTTTCTGGAGGCTTCTTTGTTTGGAGTATGCTGCGCGACTACGGATAAGGCGGAAGGGACGGCGGCGTTTTTGGAAAAGCGGCCCGCGCAGTTTCGGGGTAAGTAAAGTCAAAGGCTTCCCCGGAGGGGACACAGAGGCACGCAGCATTCACCACGGAGACACCGGAGTCACGGAGAAAATCTCTGAAGAAAAAAATCAGTTCCGAGCGGCCTCCCAAGCCTGCGGTTGCCGCTATCGAAGGCAGGCTTAGCGGCGCGGGAAAGCGGTTCGCAATTGTTGTCTCGCGGTTTAATGCGTTCATTACGGAACGACTTTTTCAGAGTGCCTACGATGGGCTGGTTCGTTCCGGGGCCAAGAAAAAAGACATCGCGTTGGTTCGGGTCCCCGGGGCGTTTGAAATTCCCCTGGCCGCCCGCACGCTGGCCGAGACGAGAAAATACGATGCGATCATTTGTATTGGCTGCCTGCTGCGTGGGGACACGGCGCATTACGACGTGATTGTGAACGAGGTGACTCGGGGGATTGGGCAGTCGGCGCAGGAGACTGGTGTTCCGCATGCGTTCGGGGTGTTGACTTGCGAGACGCTGGAGCAGGCGATTGATCGGGCTGGATTGAAGATGGGGAACAAGGGGCTGGATGCGGCGCTGGCGGCGGTGGAGATGGCGAATCTGAAGAGCGTCGTTCGTCGTTCGCCGCTTGCTGTTCGCAAAAGCAGAGTCAAGGGCGACAGAAACAAGCGTTGACTCCCCTCACGGTGTAATCCCAACCTGTACACTAAGAGCGAATCGCGAACGACCAACGACTCGCGACTCACGACCAACGACTGCCCATGGGCACCCGCCGCAAATCCCGCGAACTGGTTCTGCAGATGCTGTTTCAGGCGGACATGGGGAAGCAGACTTCGGAAGTGGTGCGGAAGACGTTCTGGGCGGAGCGGACCAACGTTGACGAAGAAGTGCGCGGGTTTGCCGACGATCTGTTTCGGGTGGCGATTGAGCGGCGGGCCGAGATTGACGAGCTGATTGGAAAGCACACACAACACTGGCGCATGGACCGGATGGCGACGGTGGATCGGAATGTGCTGCGCGGGGCGGTAGCGGAATTTCTTGGCTATCCGGCGACGCCGAAGGCGGTGGTGATCAACGAGGCGCTGGAAATCGCGCGGAAGTTTTCCACGCCCGAGTCGGTGCAGTTTATCAATGGAGTTTTGGATAGTGTGGGCAAGGATGTCGGGCCGTAGTCGGCTCTCAGCCGACCCAGTTAAGACCTGGGCTTCTCGCTTCGGTGGCATTTTCCGCAGTTTTTTGAAGGAATCCCTGAGCAAAGTACTCGCCGGATGGGCAGCAGTGTCACTGCCAGAGCCTTTCGCGGACAAGAGTGTCCGGGCCAAATCTGGTCAGAGATTTCCCGTGCTGGGACGGGCGAGGGCGCCCGTCCCTCCCTGTGGTCGCGGGCGAATCACTGGGGTTTGATGGCGATCAGGTTGGGGAGACAGAGGGGCGGGTTCGAGCCTCCCTGGCTGTTGCACATATTCATGTCATTGCCATCGTTAATGTTGACGTAGGGGACTTGCTGGTAGTCGCCGGACTGAATGGTGCCGATGCTGACGGTTCCGACGATGTGTACGGAGCCGGCGGAACAGGGTTGGGTGGGATCGCCATTCGGGTATTGGTCGCAAGCGGCGACATAGACCTGGCTGCCGTCGGTGGAGGCGGAAGCGGCGAGAGGAGTGCTGGTGCCACCGAGCGGGTCATAGAGCGGAATATAAGATGTGGTTTCGTTGCTGACGTTGAAGACGAGCACAGCGGGGATATTACCGCTGACGATGATCATCTCCGTGCCATCAGCGACCAGCTGGGCATAGAGGGGATTGATGTTGCCCTGACCGAGACTGATCGGCGGGCTCTTGGTGAAGCTCTGGAGAGTGGGCGGATTGCAGGTGAACTGGGGGATCGGACTTTCGTAAGGAATGGGAACCTGGGTGAACTGATTCGCCGTCAAGACCTCGATGGCGGTATTGACACCTCCCGGTGGAGGCGGCTCCAGGGCGAATATGTTCTGCGTTAAACCCAGAGGTCCAGCTTCAAGGACCGGCGACGGGAAGATTGCCAAGGGCGAGTTGGTGGTGGCGATACTTCCGATGTCTACGCTTGCCGGGCCGGGCAAGGGCAGGGAACAGGTGGAGTAGGCGGAGACCGAACCGGCAGGCGACCCTACCACGTAGGCGAAGCTGCCATCCGCGGAAAAGGCAAGCTGGGTTGCCGGGGCTGCGAGCGCCAACGACCGGACCGCGTCGACCGTGGAATATACATACAGGTTGCCGGCATCGGTGACGATGAAGAGCTTCAACTGATCGGGAGAGAAAGCAGCGGCGGTGGCGGTTTCGCCGGGGATGGTGATGCTGATGGGGGAAGAACTGCTTCCGGTGTAGAGGTAGACCTGGCTGGGGGTAGAGACTGTGTCCGAGACGACGACCAGTTTGCCGTCATTGGAAATGGTGAGCAGTTTGCCACACAGGGCGACGTTGCAGGGAGTCGAAGAGTTGGAGACCAAAGAGACGGTCGGCGTGCTGGCCGTGAGATCCGCGAACATCAGCCCCTGATCGCTGCCCAGGTAGACGCGAGCTGCGGACAGATGGTTGAACATCATGGAGTTGGGGGTTCGGGGCACGGTCAGGATTTTGCCGATGGGTGTGGTTCCGGGGGTCACAGGGAACATGACGCTGGTGCAGCCAAGGGCCTGAAGCTGGCAGCCAGTGGTCGCAACCCATGCGGTATAGGTGGGCGGCTTGTTGGCACTAACGTTCACCGAGATCGACCCATAGCCGGTCAGCCCATTGGGCAGGATTCCATCGCTGGCGTAAACGGGGAGTGCCGGTAAAACGCCGATATTGCACGTGGGGGGAGTGCAGGAGGCGAACAGAGTGGCGCCGCCGAGGTTGTTGCGGGCGGTCGCGGTGTTGCCGCCGGTACTGTTGGTAGCGGTGCCGAAAGCGATCACTTCGGGATTGGTGGTGCTCCAGGTAAGAGGCGGGTTGGTGATGGGGGTGCCGGTGAATTTGTACAAGCTATCGATGGCGGTAGCGGTGACGGAGACGGTGGCGCCGTTGGCTACGGTGATGGAGTTTCCTGCCTGGCTTTGACCTCCGATCTGGAGATAGACGGCTTGGATCAGACAGGTGGTGAATGGATAAGCGCTGCTGTTGGCGCCGGAGACGCTGGCAAAGAGGTTGGTGATTCCGGGCGCTTTGGCGGTGACCTGGACCTGATTCAGGAGATTGGGCTGGGTTTGGGACACGATGGGAACAGCGGTGACCACACCGGCGTTGCTGGAAGACCAGGTGATGGGACCGACGGTGTTGGTGATATCCGTGGTGCCGCTGTAGGCGGTCGCCGCGTAGTTCCAAGTCTGACCCTGGGAGAAGCAATCGTAGAGCGGCGGACCCTCGGGGTCGAGGCGGCTAACCTGGAGGCTATCAATGTGGGAGTGCACATAGACGGTCGTGGGCGCGCTCGAAATGCCGTTGGTGACTGCCTGAACCAGGGCGATACCGGAACCGCCCGGGCTGCACATGGTGCCAGTGACGTCCCAGGTTCCACCGCAGGCGCTTCCGCTATTGTTCACGGAAAGGGGCGCGGGTCCGGTGGAACCTTGGGGAACGCTAACCACGAATTGGATATTGACGCCAAGGACGGCGCCGCCGGCGGAATTCTTGGCGGTGGCGCTGAAATTTAGAGTGCCGCCGACGTCGATGGAGGTGATGGCGCTGGGGCTCAGCGTGACCGTTTGCACGCCTCCGTTGGCGGGGGCACTGCTGCTCTTGCCCAGGCAGCCGGTGAGGCTGACGACCAGGATAATGGCCAGCGCAAGGGGAATACCGGAACGGCTACGATGCATGAACCCTCCTCGCGTCGGTTTGCCAGGCGCGAGCGTAATAATGTGGTGAAGCGGAAAACTGTCAGTGTAGAAGGTCATTGGGAGATTGGGCAAGGCTTCCGGCAAAGTTTTGCGGCTGATGGATTGCAGCGGCAACCGAAGGCGCAAAGCATAGCGCCGGTGAGCCAACCGCCTCCAGCTCCGATTCGAAAGGCCTCGTTTTCTTCGATGCGCGTTAGAGTGGTTGACGATGTGCAAGGTAGTTGTTATTATCAAACGGTTCCGCGAGTTAAGTCTGGCTTGCCTGTGTACGGCAGTTCTGTTGGATGCGCAACCTGCGCTGGTGACAGGCTCCGGTAAAATGTTGGCTGAGCTTTGAAGAAATACGTCCCCGGTGGGAAGTGAGACCGGGAACGCCCTCGCTGAAACGTTCTGCGAAAACCTTCGCGCCCGGGGGATGAGTTTAAGACCGGGGTTCACGCGAGGCTATGCAGGAGAAGCAGGCGAAACGGAACGCCTCCGAGCTCAATCGGAAACACGGTTGAGGTAAGGCGTGGCGTCACCGTCGTCGGCATATTAGTCTGAGCGGGAAATAAAAAACCTCATCGCACGAGTGTGCGGGGAGAGTATGGCTGGGCGCGACAGCCCGTGCCAGCAATGAAACGGGTCAAGCTGCGTTTCCGTGCAAGGGTGTGGCTGCAGTGGTCACGCTCGGCGGATCGAAGTCTGCGGCCTACGCGAGATTTGCGGTAGAGACGCGGTTGGCCGCGTCTGGGAGTGGTGAGAGTGCCTACTTTTAATCAGCTGGTGAAATTTGGCCGCGAGAGGCCCCGGTATAAGACGGCGAGTCCGGCTCTGCAATCGTGTCCGCAGAAGCGCGGCGTGTGTACGCGCGTGTACACCCAGACGCCAAAGAAGCCGAACTCAGCGCTGCGCAAAGTGGCGCGTGTTCGGTTGACCAATGGAATTGAAGTGACGACGTACATCCCCGGTGTTGGCCACAACCTGCAGGAGCACTCGATTGTGCTGATCCGCGGAGGCCGCGTGAAAGATTTGCCGGGAGTGCGTTATCACGTAGTGCGTGGAACGCTCGATGCGACCGGAGTCGCCGGGCGCAACCAGGGGCGATCGAAGTACGGCACCAAGCGCGCGAAGAAGGCGTAGGAGCAAGGTTTCAAGGGTAAACGCTGCGCCCAGGTTAGCGCCCATAAGGATGGGTGCGAACCTGGGGCACCGGGCCAGTGAGATCGCGGCGAAATGGAACTGAAAGCTGAGAGCTGAAGAAACATGCCTAGAAAAGGACATATCGCAAAACGGAAGACCGAATCCGACCCGGTGTACGGGTCGGACCTGGTGACGAAATTCATCAACTCGATGATGTGGCAGGGAAAGAAGTCGACTGCCGAAGGCATCTTCTACAAGTCGCTTGAGAAATTGCAGGAAAAAGGTGGCGACGAGGCTTTGAAGTTATTTACCAAGGCGGTTGAGAATGCGAAGCCGTTGCTGGAAGTGAAGACGCGTCGCGTCGGCGGCGCGAATTACCAGGTGCCGATCGAGGTCGCTCCCGACCGCCGGACTTCGCTGGCGATCCGCTGGATTGTGAGCTATGCGCGGGGCCGTGGAGAGAAGGGCATGATCGAGAAGCTGACGAACGAGCTGCTCGACGCCTCCAACGGCAAAGGTGCTGCGATTAAGAAGAAAGAAGATGTGCATCGCATGGCGGAAGCAAACAAGGCGTTCGCGCATTACCGCTGGTAGAGACGCTGTTCGTTGCGAGAAGCTGATTTTCAGAGCCCCAGAAAGAGTAAAGAGACGTGCCCAGAACAGTCCCATTAGAGCGTTGCAGGAACATCGGCATCATGGCGCACATCGATGCCGGGAAGACGACGACGACGGAGCGCATCCTGTTTTATACGGGAAAGACGCATCGTATCGGCGAGGTGCATGAAGGCACGGCCATCATGGACTGGATGGAGCAGGAGCAGGAGCGCGGGATTACGATTACGTCGGCGGCGACGACCTGCACCTGGCACGACATTCGTATCAATATTATCGACACGCCCGGCCACGTCGACTTCACGGCCGAGGTGGAGCGATCGCTGCGGGTGCTGGATGGCGCGGTGGCGGTGTTTGACGCGGTGCACGGGGTGCAGCCGCAGTCGGAAAAAGTCTGGCGGCAAGCCGACAAATACGGCGTTCCCCGGATTTGTTTCATTAACAAGATCGACAAGATGGGTGCGGATTTCGAGCACGCGGTCGATACTCTGCGCAAGCGCCTGAGCGCGAAGCCGGTGGCGATTCAGATTCCGATTGGGCAAGAAGACAAGTTTCGCGGGGTCGTCGACCTGATCGCGATGAAGTCCATCATCTGGCCGGACGACACCATTGGCGCGGAATATCAGGTAGGCGATATTCCCGCGGATCTGCAGAAAAAAGCGGAGGCTTTCCATACCCAGTTGGTTGAAACCGTCGCTGAGAACGACGACGAAATTCTGCACAAGTTTCTGGAAGGCGAGGCGATTTCGGCGGACGAACTGAAGGCGTCGCTACGCAAATCGACGATCGGGCTGAAGTTGTTTCCGGTGGTGGTAGGAACGGCGTTCAAGAATAAGGGAGTGCAGCCGCTGCTGGATGCGGTGGTGGACTATCTGCCTTCTCCGCTCGACACGAAAGAGACGCACGGGCTCGATCCCGACAACGGAAAGACGATTACGCGCAAAGCCGACGACAAAGATCCGTTCGCGGCGCTGGCGTTCAAGATCATGGCCGACCCCTTTGTCGGGCAGTTGACGTTTATCCGGGTCTATTCGGGACAGTTGAAATCGGGTGAATCGGTACTGAACTCGCGCACTCAGAAGCATGAGCGCATCGGGCGTCTGCTCAAGATGCATGCCAATAAGCGCGAAGACATTCAGGAAATTCTGGCGGGCGACATTTGCGCGGTTGTGGGTTTGAGAAATGTCAGCACGGGCGACACGATTTGCGAAGAGAAGCATCCGATCACGCTCGAGTCGATCGTGTTTGCGGTGCCGGTAATCTCGGTTGCGGTCGAGCCGAAGACGAAGGCCGATCAGGAAAAGATGGGTATGGCGCTGGCGCGACTGGCGCAGGAAGATCCGACCTTCAAGGTGCACACCGACCCGGATAGCGGACAGACGATCATCAGCGGCATGGGCGAGTTGCATCTGGAGATCATCGTCGACCGCATGATGCGCGAGTACAAGGTCGAAGCCAACGTCGGCAAGCCGCAGGTGGCGTATCGCGAGACCATCCGCAAGCATGCCGAAGCGGAAGGCAAGTACATCCGGCAGACGGGTGGCCGCGGCCAGTACGGCCACGCCAAGATTTATCTCGATCCGAACGAACCGGGCAAGGGCTACGAGTTCGTCAACGAAATCGTGGGCGGCACGGTGCCCAAGGAATTCATCAAGCCGATCGATCAGGGTATGCAGGAAGCCATGGAAGGCGGCGTTCTGGCCGGTTATCCCATGGTAGATATCAAAGCGACGCTCTACGACGGCAGTTATCACGATGTCGATTCCAATGAAATGGCGTTCAAGATCGCCGGTTCGATGGCTTTTAAAGAGGCGGCGCGCAAGGCGAGTCCGGTGATTCTGGAACCGGTGATGGCGGTCGAGGTGGTTACGCCGGAAGATTATGCCGGGACGATCATGGGCGATCTGAGTTCGCGGCGCGGACGCATCGAGGGCATGGAGCACCGGGCCGGTTCGCAGGTGATCAAGGCGATCGTTCCGCTGGCGGAGATGTTCGGGTACGCGACGCATATGCGTTCGTCGACCCAGGGACGCGCCGAGTACTCGATGCATTTTGCGCGGTATGAGGAAGCCCCGCGTCACGTGGCGGACGAAATTATCGCCAAGACGCAGGGCAAGACGGCGCCTCGATAGGTTTGTGGTGGATCATCCGCCGAAAGGCGGGGCAGTGAAAGAATCAGGTCGACAGGGATAAGCGACGGAGCGGAGAGCAAATGGCGAAGGAAAAATTTGAGCGGACAAAGCCGCACTGCAACGTAGGGACGATCGGACACATTGATCACGGGAAGACGACGTTGACGGCGGCGATCACGAAGGTATTGCAGAAGCACAATCCGAAG
>Ga0326727_10002055_pt1 | contig 71177 bp, 76 predicted proteins | sample MB2enrmetagenome_FD_207643 | JGI IMG/M metagenome (GOLD analysis project Ga0326727, IMG submission 207643) | Lab enriched peat soil microbial communities from McLean, Ithaca, NY, United States - MB29MY | ecosystem: Environmental > Terrestrial > Soil > Wetlands > Peat | place: USA: New York...
TTCTGTCAAGGTGATAAAGATGCGGATGGTATGCTCGTTAACTTTTTGAACACGCATATCCCCACTCTCCTTTCCGCATCAAGTTCTTACCCTATCTTATTCCCATTATAGCATATTACGCCATCACTTTTTTGTGAAATCAAAAGAATTAGCTTATTTCTTTAATCCAAGCACTCCTTCTGACCTTATATCCCTATTTTAGTCCAATTTACTTCCTAAAGCAAACTTCCCACCAGTTCACAACGCACAACTTCTCGACGTTGCGGAAGGTACATCAGCTTAACTTGGTCCTCAACTTTAATCTGTTCATAGACATTATGATCGACGTAAAACTGTTTTTGTTCCGAACCACTACGGACATCTAAGACATAGGCATTTGATCCCGAATCATAGGCTTTTCCCTGCACCGAACCTTGGACAAAACCCGGTTGAGTCAACCAGTCCGGTTGAGAATAAAATAATAGTTCTGTGTAACTCGCTAAGACCGCAACCCAGATTAAAACTTTCCCTGTTAGCACCAAAAACCCCCAAGCATCATGAGCATATCGCCATGTCGCCAGGATCTTCCAAGCTAAGCGGGAGAGAACAACTCCCCATATCAAAAAAAGTACGATCACATTCGGCCAGGTCGTACTCCAGAGATAACAATAGTAGTCTATCATTTTTTGCCCCTTGTGCCCTATTCCGCTTTAACAATTTGTTCCTTGCCAGCACCGCAACTCGGACAAAGTTTAGGACGGCAACGGCCCTCTGACGTCGCATTACATTGAGAACATTTCCAAACCGCCATAGTTAATCCCCTCCAACATTTAGTAATAATTCTTAAGATAATCAGATTCTATATATTTTCCGGATTAATGTCAATATCTTTGTAACGAATCAAAATAAATCATTTTTCTTAGATCACTTCCATTTGATACCTTAAACTTTTTAAGAAATTATCCTCCCTACAAATGCCTGCCCATCAATAGGGTCCGTAGGGGCAATTCCTGAATTGCCCCTACGGACCCCTATACTTTCTACGCTCTACTGCGCTGTATCGCTAATGACAGTGAGGGCAACTCCGCCGGAACTAATTAAATGCTAAAATCCCGGTTGACTAAATTATTATATATTGATCTTAATGGGCTATAATTAGTTATGTTATTACCTGATATACATAATGTTTTTAGATGAGTTAAGCCGGTCAGTGAGGAAACCGTAGAAATCGAATTGTTGTTCAGCAACAATTCTTTCAAGTTTGTCAATTTTTTCAAGGGAACTATACCGGCATCTGTGAGAGAATTATAGGCTAATTCCAAATGAGTGAGATTTTTAAAATTTTCTATCCCACTGAGATTCGAGATAAATTTTCCATTGGCTACTAAAGAGGTGATCTTCAAAACATCACTTAAATAGAGAGTATTGCCATACGTTAACCCCGTCAGCTGGTACCTCACCGCTGAAGATAAGTATCCATCCTGGATATTCACTGGCGTATCTGCTACCACATTCAAAGTCAGGGTGACTATCTGACTAGCTCCCGTGACAGTTCCTTGAAAGGTATAAGTTCCAATCTTGGAGAGTGAGGCGTTCGTGCCACTGACATTCCAAGTAACGGGATACTCCTGAAGAGTATTATCACTCAGTAAGCCCATGACAGTCGTAGGAAAATTATAGGAAAATCCTTGAACCGCCTCAGCGTCAATTGGGTCAAATTTCACATTAGCTAGAGAGGGGTTAACCGTCAAAATGAGTGAAGCGCTGGCATCATAGCCTTGTATCGTACCGGAATAAGTATAGGTCGTATTAGTGTTAAAAGTATTATTAATATAACTTCCAGTCTGTCCTGTATTTACCGAAGACAGAGTCCAAGTTACCGGCAACTGCACCTTAGTACCATCTGTCAAAGTTGCAGTGACCGTCTTAGGCATTTGATATTTCGTTTTATCCACAACGGTATCTGTGATATTGTCCACGGATGAAATCTGAGCGGGCATGGATTGCAGCTCAGCTTCCGCCTGAGCACTGATTGCTGCATCTCCTCCAATAATGTTAATAGTTTGTACAAGCTTAGAGCTCAATAAAGTCGACACCGAATCCGGAACCTTATCTTTTGGGAGCAAAACAAGCGGTGCTTGATCTTTTTGAGCTAAAGCAGAAGCTGCCAAGGCATCCGGATAATCGCTGCCGGTAGCGACAAAGATGGAATCAAACTTTAAATTATCGGAAAACCGTTCAATCAGATTGACATTTCTTTCATAAGGGTCGTTTCCGGTAATGATTTCAGCATTAGGGATCTGATTAACCAGGTTATCACTGAGTTCATTACTGCCATTGAGAACATATAGATGGGAACTTTTAATACTGTTCAAATAAGTCAGGGTTGTGGTCGGCAGGTTATCAGGCGGGACGAGAATAATCGCCATTCCTTGAGCTGCAGCTATAGGCGCAGCAGAGACGGCATCCGGAAAATCCTCCCCGGTTGTGACAAAGGCTCCTTTATTGGCCCCCAGTGCTTTAGCAACTTGAACTGAGGTATCATACCGATCTTGACCGGCGATCCGTGTCGTGTTGATGCTTAACTTGGCTAACTGACTCTCAACATTGGCCGAGATTGCTCCCAGACCACCGATCAAGTAAACCTTCTTTACCATGAGACGTTTCAATTCCAAAGTTGTATCATCATTTAGAGCATCAGGTCCTGTCAGTAAGATTGGCCCATTGTATTTATGAGCCAGCGGAGCTGCACTTAAAGCATCTGGAAAGTTCTCTCCTGTTGTTAGAATAGCATTAGCTGCTCCATTAGGCCAGCCTATCTGGCTAACAGCTACTGCTGTCTTATATCGATCCTCACCCATAATGCGGTTAATCGTAGGAGAGGCCAAGACATTGGAAGCAGATAGAAATGTTATAAAGATGACTAAGATAAATAGGTAATGTAACTTATAAATTCTTTTCTGGATTATCAAAGATATCCTCCTCCATTAATACCCAATTCGCATATTTTCCCTTTGTTGCATTTTTTGTATTAGATTCCGACTTCTCAAATTATGAAATTACTATAGTTGAATTAACTGTTATACCATTAAAAGTTGCGGATATAATTGTACTTCCCGTACTTACAGCAGTTACTTTGCCGTCACTGTTAACGGTTGCAGTACTTATATCACTAGAAGACCAAACTACTCCTTTGGGGCCCTTTACGGATTCTCCATTACTGTATATAGCTGTAATAACAACATTGGTGCTTTTTTTTATGGTTAATTGTATATTACTGGGTGAAAGAGTTAACGAACTAACCTTAGCAACTGCAACGTGAATGGTTGCCGTGCCTCCGGCATAAGTTGCTGTTATATCGGTACTTCCTGCTGCCAGTGCCGTTACCTTTCCATTGGTTACTGTCGCTATCGTTGCATCGCTTGCTTCCCAAGTAATGCCTTTACTGATTTTTACTTTCTTTCCACCTACATACGTAGCGTTGACCTGCAGTATCGAAGTATCTCCCGGGATCAGGTTAGCATTACTTGGCGTTATTGTCAGCGTATCTATAGCGGCTACCGTCATTGTGGTCGTTGCCGTGCTTTCACCATATGTCGCTTTTATATCGGCACTTCCTGCTGCCAGTGCCGTTACCTTTCCATTGGTTACTGTTGCGACCGTTGCACCGCTTGTATCCCAGGTAATTCCTTTACTGATCTTTACTTGCTTTCCGCCTACATACGTGGCATTGACCTGCAGTGTTGCGGTATCTCCCGGGATCAGGTTGGCGTTACTTGGCGTTATTGTCAGCGTATCTATAGCGGCTACCGACATTGTGGTCATTGCCGTGCTTTCACCATATGTCGCTTTTATATCGGTACTTCCTGCTGCTAGGGCCGTTACCTTTCCATTAGTTACCGTCGCTATTGTTGAATCGCTCGTTTCCCAGGTAATCCCCTTACTGATCTTAACCTGCTTTCCGCCTACATACGTGGCGTTAACTTGCAAAGTCGCAGTATCTCCCGGGATCAGACTGGCACTACTTGGTGTTATTGTCAAGGCCTTTAGGGCGGCTACCGTGATTGTGCTCGTTGCCGTACTCCCGCCATATGTTGCTGTTATATCGGTACTTCCTGCTGCTAGGGCCGTTACCTTTCCATTAGTTACCGTCGCTATTGTTGAATCGCTCGTTTCCCAGGTAATCCCCTTACTGATCTTAACCTGCTTTCCGCCTACATACGTGGCATTAAGCTGCAGTGTCGCGTTATCTCCCGGGATCAGGTTGGCCTTACTTGGCGTTATTGTCAGCGTATCTATAGCGGCTACCGTAATTGTGGTCGTTGCCGTGCTTTCACCATATGTCGCTTTTATATCAGTACTTCCTGCTGCTAGGGCCGTTATCTTTCCATTGGCTACCGTCGCGACCGTTGCATCGCTTGTATCCCAGATAATCCCTTTACTTATTTTTACTTGTTTTCCGTTTGCATACGTAGCGTTGACCTGCAAAGTCGTGATATCTCCCGGAATCAGACTGGCACTACTTGGCGTTACTGTTAGGGCCGTTAGGGAGAATACCGTAATTGAGCTCGTTGCCGTACTTCCGCCATACGTTGCGGTGATATCTGTAGTTCCTGCTGCCAGGGCCGTTACTTTTCCGTTGCTTATTGTGGCTACCGTTGAATCGCTTGTCGCCCAGGTAATGTCTTTACTGACTTTGCCCTTCTTTCCACTTGCATCCGTAGCAGTGACCTGCAATGTAGTGGTATCCCCCGGGATCATCGAAAGACTTCCCGAAAGAGTTGAAACTGTAATACCTGTTACTGCGATTGTTCCTGCATAACTAGGTTGAATAAATCCCAATTCAAATGCTAGAGAAAAAAGAATTACTATTATTAAGGTGTCAATTTTTTTAAATTTCATAAGTTTATCCCAAACTGAGTGCTAACTCAGGCCTTCCAATCATTTTGATTGAGCCCCGCCATAATTTTCTGCACATAGGCCTGAGTTTCCTTATACGGTGGTACCCCTTGGTATTTATCAACGGCACCGGGTCCGGCATTATAAGCTGCTAAGGTCAACGGAACATTTCCCTGAAAACGGTCGAGCAGGTCCTTTAAGAAATGCGTTCCCCCATCCAGGTTTTGGGTTGCGTCATAAGCATTCTGTACCCCGTAGGAAGCGGCCGTACTTGGCATCAACTGCATTAAGCCCATGGCTCCGGCCTGTGAAGTTGCATTAGAATCAAAGTCTGACTCGGCTTTGACGATCTGCTGAATCAGAGCCGGATCAACCCCGTATTTTTGTGCCGTCGAGTCAATGACCTTATCAAGGGAACCCCCGTTTCCACGACTCACTTGGGGAGCAGATACTAACTTATCGTTATTAGCCGGCGCCGTGGTCGGTGAGTCCGTCACTTGACTCGTTAACCCTTGAGAAGCGGTCGCCCCTTGCCCAAGGGCAACTTGAAATAAAGTAGCAAAAAGAAGTGCCTCTGAATTGTTACTTTGTCCTGTAGCTTCTGACGACCCAATCTGACTATTCTGGGTATTTTGCCATGCAGCATTCATCTGTTGAAATTGAAATAAAAGCAGCATTTGGGCGACATCCATCAAACCAGTCTCCTTTCACTGTCCCTGAATCAGTAGTCAAAAGTGCCATGACCTCTTTAAGTCAACTGATTCAGCTTTTCTACCTCGTAACTTTCTAAAATCTCTTCCGGGATGAGTTGTATAATAATCCGATCCGGAAGGTTTACAATTCCGCCAATGAAAGAAGCCGTAACCAGCGGTGGTGGCGGAACAATATTTTCTAAAATTCGCACCTCCCGAACTTGATCCACAGCAAAACCGACGTAATTTCCATGAACTTCAGTAATTAGAGCAAACACATTTTCAGTTGGGGATATCTCTGCCGCTGACGTGACCTCTGTTTTTTCCTGAACTCCCTTAATCCCAAACTTCACATGTAAATCAATTAGCGGAATTGCCTTACCTCGCAGACTAATCAGACCCCGCACGTAAGCGGGAGCTTGGGGAATCGTGCACACCTCACCTAAGCTGGTAATTTCCCGAACCACTTCAATGGGCATCGCATACTCTTCCTTACCTAAAGTGAAAACGACGACTTGAACTGCCATCCTGCACATCCTCTACTATATCTTCCCGACCTCATTGACTGCCTTATCCAACATTGAGTCTTCGGTCTGGATCACTTTTTGATTGGCTTCGTAGGCTTTCATAACCGTCATTATTTGCACCATTTGCCCGGAAACATCGACGTTCGAAGCTTCAATCGATCCCTGGAGAATTTGAACAGTAGTTGACGCCTGAACCGGTTGAGTAGCACTATATAAGGATTGCCCTTCACGTTGCAGAGCAGTTGTCGGGATGTCTACAACTTGTATGCGATCGATATTCTGACCTTTATCCAGCACAGTACCATCTGCTTGAACGCTAAAGTCAGAACTAAGAGGGCCTATGGGACCCCTTTCACCGAGCACAGGATTTCCATCTTGGGTTAACAGGTTCCCATTGGCATCCAGCTGAAAATGTCCATTCCGCGTATAACGTACTCCCCCTGCTGTCTGAATTGCAAAGTATCCGGGGGTCGTTAAAGCTAGATCTGTCTTGACATTTGTGGGCTGTACAGCTCCCAGTACATTAGACAAAACAGTGCGGTCTACACTGACCCCTGTCCCCAGCCCCCCAATCTGGACAGAAGCTTGGTTTCCGCCGTCGCGTTCAAGCGAACGCAAAGGGAAGGCCAAATTACTGGCAATTTGTTCTTTGTAGCCGGGAGTCTTCACATTGGCCACATTATCTCCGATAATTTCGCTCTGCGTCTGGGCAGCCAACATACCAGTGGCCGAAGTATATAGCCCTCGTATCACCTTGTACCCCGCCTTTGTCAGTTATTCAGGGATTATTAATCGATGATTCAGGAATTGCCGATTGGCAATTCCTGAATCACCCCTACTTGATAACCATCCGCAGAAGGCTCAATTGTAAAGAGATTGCACTGGTAAGGGAATTGTAATAGAGACCATTTTCAGCAACCTTGGACATTTCGCTGTCAACATCCACATTGTTGCCATCATTGCGCAAGGATGTAGTTTTATCCGTCACGATACCTAAACCATTCCCATCTGTGAGACTGGGAATGTGTCGGGGGGACGTCAGCTTGAGCGGCAACTCTCCACCATTGTCACCTAAGGCCGCTCCCAGCACCGCTTGAAAATTAACATCCGAGCGCTTAAAATTTGGAGTGTCTATATTGGCTACATTATTAGACAGCACCTGTTGCCTCAAACTTGAAGTTTCAAGTCCCCTCTGCAAAACGTTTAAGACCGGACCATCCAACCAACCGGACATTGTGCCTACCTCCTCAACGAATTAGCAGTACCCCACATTTGGTCTCCGTCTGAAATTAATCTGGCACTCAATTGATAAGCTCGCTGGACCTGAATGAGATCTGTCATCGAGGTAGCCAAGTCCACATTGGACTGTTCCAGTGATTGACCGCGAATCGTGCCTAAAACCTGATTTCCGATTGTGGTACCCGGTTGCCCAATCTGCGGTGTACCAGAATTCGGGGTAGCTTTAAAAATATTGTTCCCGGCGTTTTGTAATCCCTCAGGGTTTTGAAATCCGACGAGGGAAATCTGACCGAGGTTCGTCGGATTAGCGCCTTTAACCGATCCCGTCAGCTCTCCGTTGGCGGCAACAGTTAGTCCTGTCGTGTCGGACGGTATCGAAATACTTGGCTGTACAACGTTTCCGTACTGATCAGTGAGTCGTCCGGACCCATCTACTTGCAAAGCCCCAACCCGAGTATACCCGGTCGTTCCATCGGACATCAGGACTTGAAAGAACCCCGCTCCGTCAATCCCCAAGTCCAAAGACCGGTCTGTGGGGACCAAAGCACCTTGTTTGAAGTTTGTCCCGGTAGCATTATACAGGACTCCCGACCCGACACTAAGCGGCCCCCCGAAGTTCCCGCCTTGGGCGGTATTTCCTGCATTAACGACTGTCGCCAGGGCCTCCGCAAAATCCGTCTGATTTTCTTTAAATCCCAAGGTATCGACATTGGCCATGTTGTTTCCCAGCGTATCTAAGGCAACCTGCTGCGCATGAACTCCTGACGCGGCAGTAGCTATAAGGCGCATGAAGCAGCCCCTCCGTTAATTCAAAATAAGTTTATTTTACTGACGTTTGAGATCCACTAATTCTCCCAAGATAGAATCCCCCACGGTGATAACCCGAGAGTTTGCTTGGAAACCACGCTGAGCAATGATCATATCGGTAAATTCTTGCGCTAAGTTCACATTAGACATTTCCAGAGCGCCAGACTCGATCGCCGGCTGGCCATTCAGGCCTGCCTCACCGACCGTCGCCGCTCCGGAGTTACTGGATGTCGTGTATAAATTTCCACCTACGTTCATAAGTCCGGATTCATTGGAGAAGGTCGCTGTCGCTATTTGAGCAATTTTATGATTTATCGTATCTTCCCCATTGGTGTATACTCCGGTAATTACTCCGCTCGGATCAATACTGAAACTGGATAGGGTATGGGGCGCATTGGTAAAATCATAGCATATCGGCGCTGTCACTGAAGTAGCAGTACCGGTACCCGTCCCATCAGTCCCAAACGTGATTTGATATTTGCCGCTCGCCAGTCGGGTCACAGTATATTCCCCGTCACCTGGCGTATCAGCTGACGATAATTTATATTGGGTATTCCCACTGCCAACCGAATTATACACAATTGCACCCGGGGCTGGCGGATAATCTACGGTAACTATATTTGCATTAGTAGCACTGGGGGTAATGGTATCCAATCCCATACTTGTATTGGTTACATAACTCAAGTTCAATCCCGAAGGAGGCGTAGTAGTGGAATCAGGAGGAACAAAGCCCGATGCAAAGGTTATCGTTCCAGTTGTCGGATCAAAGGTGAATTGACCTGTCGTAGGTGTCGTACCCAGAGAAACCTCCGTCATTCCGTCAATCTTTACATCTGCTGCTCCCAGTAGTCCTGTGCTATCAACGTAGGTTGCAGGAACCTCAGCTACTCCAGCTGAGGCCGGGGTTTCGGGGGTATATGTTCCTGTTGTCGGAGCGTCGTTTAACAACACAGTCGCAGTTGCCACAGGCAAACTAGTATCTCCAGGCAATACAGCCCCCGTCTGAAGATTACTTATATTCCCAAACCCAGTCCCACTCCACTGGGGAGTAGTTGTATCATCCGTCCCCCAACTATATCCTTGCACTTGGGCTCCAGACGGATCTACAAGCGTACCATTGTTATCCGTATTAAAGTCGCCGGCACGCGTGTAGGCAGTTTGTGTACCATCATGCACAACAAAATAGCCCGGACCTTGGAGCATCAAATTAGTATTTATACCTGTCGTCTGAGCACTGCCCTCGGTCATATTCTGAGCAGTAGTATACGTTTGCCCTAATCCGATTTGAACTGCGTTTGTCCCCCCCATATTTGTCGTTGCCGACGGTGCTGAGGCCCCTTTCAAGGCTTGACTGAGTGCTGTTGCAAACACTACACTGCTTGATTTAAAACCAGAGGTATCCACGTTAGCAATGTTATTACCCAGAACATCCATCTTGGTCTGAAAACCATTTAATCCAGAAATAGCAGAGTATAATGCACGCATCATAAGGCGTATTTCCTCCTCTTTCGCTCGTTAGTCATCGATATTGATTATAAGCACTAGTCAGTTCAATCAAACTACATTTATGAAGAACAAAAAATATATTAATACAGACGCTGCTATGATGAGCTTGCTGTGGGCGTTGATGTTTGATCTTGCACCGATGTTACCTGACTCAGCGCCATCGAAATCGTCGTTCCATCCGCCTCTATAACCTGCAGCTGCGGATTACCATCTGACACAGTCACCGCATTAACAATCCCTGTAATCTTGGTCACTCCATCTGTATCCAACCCACTCACTGATTTTCCGATCATTGCTGAACCCTGCGTGAGTGCAGATTGTTGGAGAAAGGTAGTCATGTTTGTGTTTAACGTGTTCATGGCCGTCGCTATATTATTCATCTGCTCTAAGGAGCTAAACTGGGCCATTTCCGCAATAGATTGGGTGTTATCCGTAGGCTGCATCGGATCTTGATTTTCCAATTCTGTCGTTAATAGATTGAGAAAGTCGCTTTCACCTAAGGTTTGTGTTACTGGTGTCGTAACTGTATTGCCAGTCCCTGTACCAGATGTGTTACCTACACCGGATGTGGAACCTGTCCCACTGACTGTACTCATTATTTGATCCCCCCTTATGCTGTTATATTAATCTGATAGGTCCCCTCCTGTCCCACAGAAAAGGGAACAACAGCCGGGACGGCATCCTCCTCTTGATTGCTGAGGGTGTTCTGTGCTGACGTCCTGCGAGAGTCATCTCCGTTAGGATTATTTTGGTGTCCTCCCCCTTGACCCATTTGTAGCATCCCACAGTTTACACCTTGATCGGAAAGGGATTGTCGTAAATCCGAAAGGTGACTTTGCAGGATCTGGCCCGTTGCTGCTTCAGACGCTTGGACCTGCAGATGGACTTGGCCATTTTCCCAATGCAGGTCGATTTGGATTTTTCCTAAATCCGCCGGATGAAGCTGAATATCTAATTGCTTCAAATCCTGAGATTTGTTCAAGATTTGCTCGCGCACTACCGTGGAGACCTGTTCCCATACCGGAAGAGCGACTGTTTTCCCATCAGCCGCATTTACCGACAAGGTGTTGCTTGCGACCACAACACCGGCGCTTGAATTCTGATTTTGCACGTCGTTGGTTCCTGAGCTTACGCCGGATTTCGCATCTTCGATCTTTGGAACTTCTTGATTCAAAGTTCCCTGCAGAACCTTAGCGCTTATAGTTCCGGTAGAACTCATTTCCCCCGGCTTCTGCTGAGTATCAGCAAACAAAGCAGTATCTTTAAGCTGCGTCACAGCCGGATTTAAGTCGGTTCCCTTCATCGCTTTCATTAAGGGATTCAAACCTTCTTCAGACTTGGGATCAAGCGTATAAATCTGATCCGACGGATCACTTTCAACCGACATTGTTGCCTTCATTTCCTGAGTGCTTTTTGCAATTCCAACCCCACCACTCCCTTGGCTTAAGAGTGGGTATAGAGCTTCCAGGAAAGTGGCAACCTTCACATTTAGCCCTGAATCACTGCTGTCCTGAACCAACTTCGCCATACTCTGACTTAGATTATCTGTTCCGGCACTTCCTAAACTTACCGGACTCTCCTTTAGAGCTTTCACATCTTCTAAGAGCGTCTCTAAAAAATTCACAACCTGGGTTCCCGCTGAATTCAGCGGTACTGCTTGACTACTCAAAACGGTGTTTCCCTGAGCAACGTCACCCGTCACCGCCGCACCGGCTTGAATCACCTTCACCAGCTCCGGACTTAGATTAGTCGTTCCTGCACTTTCTGAACTTACCGGAGCCTGCTGTGGCGATTTCAGTTCTTCCAAAAGCGCTGCTAATTGATTCACAACCTCGCTTCCCGCTGAATTCAGCGGTGTAACTTGACTACTCAAAACGCCGTTTCCCTGGGCAACGTCTCCCGTCACCGCCGCGCCGGTCTGAATCACCTTCGCCAGCTCCAGACTTGGATTAGTCGTTCCAGCACTTCCTGAACTTATCGGAGCCTGCTGTGGCGATTTCAGTTCTTCCAAAAGCGCTGCTAATTGATTCACAACCTCGCTTCCTGAAGAACTCAGCGGCGTAACTTGACTACTCAAAACGGTGTTCCCTTGAGCAACGTCTCCCGTCACTGTCGTCGTCCCGGCCTGAACTACCTTCACCATCTCCGGACTCAAATTAGTTGTTCCGACACTTTCTGAACTTGCCGGAGCCTCCTGTGGCGATTTCAGTTCTTTCAAAAGCGCTGCCAGTCGATTCAGGACCTCGCTTCCCGAAGAATTCAGCGGTATTGCTTGACCACTCAAAACGGTATTCCCTTGGGCAACGTCACCCGTCGCTGTCGTCCAGCCTTGAACTACCTTCGCCAGAACCTGACTTAAATTATTTGTTCCGGCACTTTCCGAACCTAAAGATGTCTCCTGTGGAGAAATGTCTGTAATCTCTCCCGAAAGTGACAACAACAGATCTCCTATGACCTTTCTATATTTATCCAACTCCGTAATTTCGGGGTTAGCCCCCTGAGATTGGGGCGTCGTCATCCCTGACGGCGCAGAAACCTCATTTGCTGTCAGTGAAAAAGGTTTTAACATAGCTAACTCAAGATTGTTGCTCGAAACAATCGCTGCATTAGGCGTTGCCAAACCTCCAGTTCCCTGACTCACTGCGTTTCCGGAATTGGCCTCCTTGCCTGCCGGAAGCTCGCTCTGAAGCATCGGTTGGGTAAGAAATGAAAGAGCCAAATTACCGAACCCCAGCATACTTCCCTGTCCCTTTTGTAAGTTCTGCACGGGTTTATCGGTACTCTGACTCTTTTCTGATTTTTGACCTGCTCCAGAGGAGTTCTGCCCTTTCGGATCAGCGTTTGGATTCATGGAGCCACTAAGCAGCGCTGCAAATACTGCAGCAGCGTTTTCAGGGCTGCCTCCCATATCTTTTCCCTTGGGGGTAGATGTTTTCTCCAGCTTGTTTCCACCCTTAAGGGTATCCGAAAGGACATATATACCTGCCATCGCTATCACCTCCTATATAGACATCTAACAACTATATCGACAAGATCCCAATAAAACATTAGGACCATTATTTTCTAATATAAATTTTTTTTCTGGCGACTCAGCCTGCCACGCAAGCGCAAAATCGCTTGGGAATGCAGTTGAGAGATCCTCGATTCGGAAAGTTTTAAAACGGCTGCAATCTCTTTTAAAGTAAGTTCTTCTTGATAATAAAGAGCAACTACCAATTTTTCTTTATCGGGCAATTTTTCCACTGCTTCAGCAAGGATCTGTTTTTGTTCCTCTTTCTCTACCGCCTGAAAGGCCGCTTGCGCTTCCTGATCAACCAACAAATTAAGTGGCGTTCCGCTGCTATCCCCCTCGACATCAATGGTAGTTTCATCGAATGAAGTCAGGGTTAACATATGGGCCTGGACTAAAACCCCTTCTAACTCCCGCACCTCAACTTTAAGTAATTTCGCAACTTCCTCCACCGTAGCCGCTCGCCCCAGTTGGTATTCCAACTCGGCAAATCCGTCTTGAACCCGCTTCACTTTCTGTCTCGCCGAATGAGGAACCCAATCCATAGTCCGGAGCCCATCAATCATAGCACCACGAATTCGGATTGAAGCATAGGTTTCGAATTTGAACCCCCGAGCAGCTTCGAACCGCTCCAAAGCATCCAGCAGCCCAAAAACCCCATAGCTGATAATATCATCTTCATCAATATGCGGTGGCAGGGACATTGCTAAGCGACCCGCAATGCGCTTGACCAAAGGCAAGTATTGTTCAATCTGTTCTTGTTTCCACGGTCCACGCGAAGCAGCTTCATAACCATTCGCTACCAAGTCTCACTCACCTCCGTAATCGATGTTCGTGGTTCGAAATCAAATCCGAAGTCCGAAAATCGCACATGAAATGTCATACAATCTCAAAGTAGTTGTGCGAAGCTTGAACCACGGCTTATTCCCAGCCCATACGACGCACTATTTCTGCTTGCCGCTCACCATCCGGTATTCCTCCGCTTAAACCAGGATCAACTTGACCGGCCAGTTTTGAATCTATTACCGACGGTGGTTGGAGCTCATCATCTCCAACCGTAAAATCAATCACCCCTCCCCGCTCGGTATCCGTACTGATCTGCTCCTCTTCGGGTACTTGAGGTGCTGTCCTTTCAAACAAACTTAAACTTCCGAGCATTAAGAGATACATAACCCCAAAGGAAACGCCGGCCCGAACAATTAAGTCGAAGATCTTCACAGCATTGATCCAACTAAGTAAGACAACAAGAAATGCTATAGCCAAAGAAAGGCGCAGAACCCAGATTTGATACATTCCACTGTCTTGAACGGCCATCAAACCACCTTTTCACCATGATTAATCGTTCGAATGCGCAGTTCACCTGTTCCGACATCAAAATGAATGGTGCGCCCAAAACTTCCGCCGACATCTGCGATCAAAAGCGGAATTCCGCTTTTTTTCAGTTCCTGCTCCACAGCCTCGGCATTGCGCTCTCCGATCTTCAGAACCGGAGGTTTACCCGGAAATGAAAACATCTGAGCACCGCCGGCAATTTTCGCTTTTAGACGAGAATTATTTGCTCCCAGACCGGCAATCTCTTTAAGCAATAGGACAAGGGCTGTATCCGCATATTTTGCCGGATTTCCCCCCAGACTCCCACTAGCCGCCGGAAGCATAATGTGAGCCATTCCACCCACTTTCATAATCGGGTCATGAATACAAATCCCAATACAAGACCCTAATCCGGCAGTCAGCAAAATATCCGGCGATTTTGCCGTTTTAAAATCAGCCATCCCGACACTGATAACAACACTCATAATCCCAAAGCTCCTAACAACTTTTTTAAAGATCCTTCGATCGGTACAAAGAGAAACTGCCCTTCAATCTTAGGAATTCCGGAGAGTTGTGTATCGATAAACAACACCGTATCATCGAGGGTACCCTCCTCAAGGAAAATCGCATCTAAACTCGCACCAATCATATCGACCGCTAACGCCGGCACGGAAGGCTGCAGGGAAATCCCCGAAAATTGACTTAAGGACACAAGAAAAGAACTCACCAAGATATTTCCGACTTCTTTTAAAGCCGATTGGGCCATCTCATCAGTATAGAGGTCCTGCGGCTCATCTGTCCCAAACAGGGCTTGAACCATGATCTCGGCACTCTCAATCGGAAAGAAAAAAACTGCTTTTCCCGGAGCTTCCCCTTCAACTTTCACATAAATAGTGGCCTGAGGCGTATCAAGTTGACCCACAATAGTTGGAATCTCCTCAAAAGGAACCGCCCATACCTTCGGTACGGACATTTCGATTCGGCGCTGTAAAAGGCTTGATAAAGACGTCGCAGCATGACCTGACCCAATGTTTCCTATTTCACGCAAAGCATCAAGCTGAAACTGGGTAATCTCCATATTTTATACCAACCCTTTCTTACGCAACGTCCTTTGTATATCAAAAACGATGCGAACAACTCGATCTCTATCCCGCTCTGGGATTTCATAGAATTCAACTGAAACACAGTACCGCTGAGGTTTGGTGTCCTCTAGCTTATCAACCCTGCAAACTCGAAGCGGGGTCTGTAGGTCCCCATTGGGCAAGGCCAACCGGGCATAGAGCAAGGCTTTATTGTCCACCTGTTCTTCAGTCAAAAAGCGCGTCCCGCCGCCACTTATATCCAACATTGTTCCTTGCTTACTATCACTAAGTCCTTCTTTGGTCACCGTCTGAAACGTCAGTGGATAGAAGGCAGGAACTCGAACAAAATTGCGACGTTGGACCTTGGCAATCGAATCGGGCAACTCTAAAACGAACATATGAATCGGAACCGCAATTCGTTGCATAATCTTGGCCGTAAACGAATAGGCTGACACTTCATCCCAAAATAAGATTTTTACTTTTGTTCCTTGGCGCAAAGGAACCACCTCGCCATGTTCAATCGGCGCACCGATCGAGAGAACTCTTTCTCCTACCTCTTCGATACGCGTTCTATATTTTCCTTCATACTCGCCCTCCAGTACGACAAGTTCAACCACGAGTCCGGGCACAATCTTTTTTATATCTATCTTATTTGACATCAGCGCAGCACCTCCTTTGAAAAGAAAAAGGATATCTAATTATTATTTATGCTCAGCGAAGCAATGTACTCAGGAACCCCCGGATCCCCCCGGATTGACGAGGTGGACTAAGGTAAATGCCCGTAACTGTACCGGCAATCCATTGGATGCAGCGATAGGCTGAACTTTCAGGATAACTGATTCCCAGCGGCTCCTGCTGCATGACGGAGCGTCCCATGAACGAGTCATCGTAAATCCAGCCCATCATATTAATCGATCCGTGTAAAAATTTACGCACAGCAATATCTAACCTTTTAAACGTTGCCTGGGCTTCTACCTCCGTCCGCACCCGGTTAACAACCACATGGATCGGCACCTCGTTAGCTTCTTTGCGCAAAGATTTGAGCAAACCATAGGCATCCGTTAACGCTGTAGGCTCCGGCGTTGTCACCAGAATGATGTCATCGGCAGCACGCAAAAAATTAGTTACAATATTCCCCAGTCCTGCCCCGGTGTCAATGATCAGCAAATCGGCCATGTTCTCCAAGCGTCCGAGATTGGATATGACATTTGTTAATTTAGCTCGTTCTAAATTAGCAAGTTCTTGAACACCGGAGCCTCCCGGTATGATACCGATACCTCGGGGACCGACCAGGATAATCTGTTCAATCGTCTTTTCTCCGGACAGTAAATGTTCTATCGTATACCGTGCAGTGAGTCCAAAAGCAATATCTACATTGGCAAGGCCCAAATCTCCATCGAGAATAATAACGCGTTGTCCATATTCTGTGAGGGCCAGGGCTAGGTTAATCGTAAAATTAGTTTTGCCCACGCCTCCTTTGCCGCTGGTTACGGCAAGAACTCTGATTTTTTTGTTGCGTTTTTCCCTGGAGGCCAACTCGCGCAGTTCGCTCGCTTGATCAGACACGAGGCATCTCCTCCCCCAACGCATAACGAGCCAACCGACTTGGCGTCGCGGCATCAATGTCGTCCGGGACATTCTGGCCGTTCGTCAGATAGGCTGTGGGAAGTGTTGTCTGTCCCAAGAGATTTATAATGGACCCGGCACTCAATGTTTCATCTAACTTTGTAAAGATGAGATGGGTAGTGAGGGCCTCGAAACGTTGATAGATCTGAAGCTGATCGGAAAATTGGGTTGTTGCGCTCATGACCAGCATCGTGAAATCCGGTTTTGCTTTATCTAAGAAGGCCCGCAATTCAGACATATGTAATTCGTGATTGGGACTTCGTCCTGCAGTATCAATAAAGATGAGATCTTTATCCATGTGCAGCTCGAGCGCTTCACTCAGACCCGAGGGAGTCATCACGACTTCGACAGGTACCCCAATAATCTCACCAAACGTCTTAAGTTGCTCCACTGCAGCAACTCGATAGGTATCTGCCGTAATCAAAGCAACTTTACGTTTATCGACAATGCTGAATCCCGCCGCCAGCTTGCCGATCGTTGTCGTTTTACCGACTCCTGTCGGACCAATCAAGGCGACAATCCGCGGCTTTTCAAGCCCCGGCTGAATAGTCCCGGTCTGTCCGCATATTTGGCGAACATCCGCTTCAAGCTGAGCGTACACCCGAAGGTCATCACCCCACTCAGCTTCAGGAAGAGTTTGCTGCACTTGGTGTATCAACCGCTTAACCAAATTCTCATTGACTCCTCTGTTCCGGAGATGATCCGCCCATCTTTGCAGACTCAGAGGCCAGACACTTTTCTCTTCGCCGAGTCCTTGCATATGTTTATTCATTTTCTCAAGCGTCAGACGCATGCGCTGAAGTTCATCCTGAATAGCCCCGGATGGGGCATTGGAGTTCTCCGTTACAGGTGCAGCTTTAGGGAGTCTTACCTCCTCAACATGATACACGTGGTTTGAAGCAGGGGGTTTCGCTGCTATCACTGGATTTTCTTCAATAGCCGCCGTGATTTCCACCTTGGCCTTCCCAAATAAACCCATAAACCCGCCCTCGCGAAACTCACGTGTCTGAAGGATGACCGCTTCGGATCCCAATTCTCGCTTCACTTTTCCCATCGTCTCTGCCACATTATCTCCAACAAACCGCCTAACTCGCACGTTCCATCCCCACCATTCCTACAGCTTGAATTTGGACTCCTTGGACCAATTCATTATATGAAAGTACCATGAGTTGGGGAAGTTGACGCTCCGTGACTCGTTTCAAATTGATTCTCACCAGCGGAGCGCAGACAATCACCGGCGTAAACCCTTTAAGCATTACCTTTTCAACCTCTCGCGTAAGATTTTGCACGAGTGTTTGCAACATCTTCGGATCTAACGCTAAGAAAGTGCCATAATCAGACGGTTGAATACTGTCGAGAATCTGCTGTTCAATCTGCGGATCCAGAGTGATCACCGGCAAGGATTTATCCTTGCCAACGAGCTGCTGTAAGATCTGCCGGGCTAAGGCCTGCCGGACATGTTCGGTCAGACGGTCCAGATCTTTAGTGACTTGGGCCTGATCAGCAAGGGTTTCGAGGATTGACACCATGTCCCGAATCGAGACTCTCTCACGCAGTAAATTTGATAAGACCTTCTGCACTTGACCAAGACTCAGTACATCCGGAATTAACTCATCAACTACGGCAGGTGCTTGTTCTTTAGCATGATCAATGAGAGTTTTGACATCTTGACGATTAAGGATTTCCCAAGCCTGGGTTTTAATCACTTCCGTGATATGAGTAGCCAGAACGGTCGGAGCATCTACTACCATCCAACCGCTCAGCTCCGCTTGTTCTCGGTGTATCGCATTAATCCACTTAGCATCAAGTCCGAAGGCCGGTTCTTTGGTTGGCGTACCGGGAATGGCATCATCGTCAAACCCACTGCTCATGGCCATGTAATGATCGGCCAAGATTTCACCGGTGGCAATTTCAGATCCTCGTATTTTGATGACATATTGATTGGGCTGCAAATTCATATTGTCTCGAACCCGAATGATCGGAACGATAAAGCCCAGCTCGCTGGCAATTTGCCGACGGATAAGCACAATCCGATCGAGCAAATCCCCGCCTTGCTGGACATCAACTAAGGCGATCAGGGCATAACCCAGTTCGAGTTCCATATGGTCAATATTTAAAAGACTAAGGACATTTTCAGGTTTCTTGCTTTCTTCGATCTCCGACTCCCGAGCGGCCGCCGTTTCATCGATGACTGACACCTTAGAACTTCGCTGCAGTATAATTCCCGCGCCGAGTAAAACGATAGCCACTGTCAACATCGGAAAGGGCGGCAAACCGAGGAAGGCTAACACGGTTAACACTCCGGCCGTAATGAACAAAGCCTTAGAATTTCGAAACAACTGTTTGCTTAAATCCTCACCAAGATTTCTATCCGAAGCCGCCCTGGTAACCACCAGCCCTGTCGCCGTAGAGATCAGCAGCGCAGGGATCTGAGAAACGAGTCCGTCACCAATGGTCAGCATTGTATACTTTTGGATAGCATCGAGCAAAGGCAGCCCCTGCATCACGACCCCGGAAATAAAACCGCCGATAATATTGACAAACAAAATAATAATGGCGGCAATGGCATCCCCTTTGATAAACTTAGTAGAACCGTCCATCGCACCATAAAAATCCGCTTCCTGTTGAATCGATTTGCGGCGATCGCGAGCCTGTTGTTCGTTAATCATCCCAGCATTCAGGTCTGCATCAATCGACATCTGCTTTCCCGGCATAGCGTCCAGAGTAAAACGGGCGGCCACTTCGGAGACACGCTCCGCTCCTTTAGTGATTACAATAAATTGGACGATGACCAAAATGGCAAAGACGATAAAACCTACAACCATGTTTCCCCGAATAACGAATTGGGCAAACTGTTGAATGACTTGCCCTGCATAACCGTCGAGCAGAACAAGACGGGTTGTCGAGATGTTTAAAGACAAGCGGAATAAAGTCATGATCAGCAAAAGAGAAGGAAGGGCAGAAAATTCCAAAGGATCTTCGGCAAAGACCGCAAGCATCAGGGTGAGCACTGAACCCGAGATGTTCAAGGTTATCAGGATATCCAACAACCCCGCCGGCAAGGGAACAACCATCATGACCACAACGCCCACAATTCCCATTGCTGCCAGGATGTCAGTATTATCCAGGATTCTACGTTTCATCGATATGGCCATGAGGGTCCTCCTTTCTTTGATAAATTTATGCTCTTTTCTTTTTCCTCAAACGATACACAAACGCCAAAACCTCGGCGACTGCTTTATAAAGATCCTCTGGAATACCCTGCCCGATTTCTACCTGAGTATAGAGAGCACGTGCCAGCGGCTTATTTTCCATGATCACTAAGTCGTATTCTTTGGCCAATTCCCGCATGCGCAGGGCGACTTGATCTTGTCCTTTGGCAACAACGTAAGGTGCTTTATTTTCTTTTAAATCATAACGAAGGGCAACGGCGTAATGGGTAGGGTTAGTGATGACAACGTCCGCCTTTTTCAGGTCCTGCATCATCCGACTCATGGACATAGCTCGCTGTCTTTTCTTAATCTCACTTTTAAGTTCCGGATTTCCTTCAGTTTGCCTAAATTCCTGTTTTAATTCTTCGTGGGACATCCTCAAGTTCTTTTCGTATGACCACCGCTGATAGAGGTAGTCCAACATAGCTATACCTAAAAAAGAAATCGAGATTTTCCAAGCGAGTTCCGCCAAAGCTTGACCTAGAAAGATGGCACCTTGCCCAACATCCAACTGCTGCAAAGCAGGATAAATTTCAACTCGATCTCGGACACTTGCATAAAGGTAATAACCAATCAGGATCACTTTAGTCAAGGACTTCGCCAATTCGACCCAGGCTTTAACGCCAAACATCCGTTTCGCGCCACTAATCAGACTGATACGGGAAAGTTGAGGTTTCATAGACTCCCCGGTGAAGAGAATTCCCACTTGGATATAATTTGCGGCTAAGGCAATTAATAACCCTGTGCCAAAGATAGGCCACATGGTTTGTATCCCCAGCCAGAGAATGTTCAGCATCAGACTTGACACCGAACGCTCGGTCCATTCCGTGGAAAGACCTAAGACGTACGGAAAAAATTGCTCGAGGTGCAGTAGCATGGTCGGAAGCCAATATTTGAGGACAGCCACAAGGCCTAAGAGCATGAACGCAGAGATCGCTTCTTGGCTTTTGAAAACCTGACCCTTTTTACGCGCATCCGCCCTGCGCCTAGGCGTGGCTGCATGTTTTTTTTCACTCACTGCTTCCACCCCTGATAAAGTTGTAAGACCCAAGACATATTCAAATTAAAGAGATGGGATATGGCTTCCCCCAAAAAGGGCAGGGAGAGAAACAGAACGATAAATCCGAAAAGGATTTTAACCGGGAAAACAACCGAAAAAATATTGAGTTGGGGTACTGTCCTGGACAAAAGCCCGACACCAACATCCGAAACCAAAAGCGCCCCAAAAACAGGCAGAGCCATTTGAATTGCTAATGAGAACACATTGACAATCAGCTGAACATAAAAGGTAAGCTGGACGGGCAAGGCAGATGGAGTAATCGGAATATAGGCATAGCTCTTAACCATAGCGGCGATTAGATAGTGATGAGAATTGGTAGCCAGTAACAACATTGTAACCAGAATCATTTGGAAATTGCCCATCATAGGAGTTTGAACACCATAAACCGGATCAATCGCAGCCCCCATAGTAAAGCCCATCTGAAAATCGATCAGTTGTCCCGCTCCCGTTAAAACAGCAGTTAACGTATAGATCACAAAGCCAATAACCAGACCCACCAATACCTCCTTAATCACCAACGCAACATAGGGTAATAGTTCAGTTGGAATTGACGGCTTAGCTGCAGATATCAAGGGATAGACAATTACCGACAAACTCGCAGCCAGACACAGCTTGATGACTCCCGGAACCCCCCTGGCGCCAAAGACTGGAGCTAAAATGATCATGCCTGACCAACGAGATAAGATCAGGAGAAATAACGAGATATTCCACTGGAGCAGTTCGGCCAGACTCACATCTCTGAACCCCCTTTACAATCCTCCAAACGTCGCCAATTGGGTCAATAAATTCGTAGTATAAGCCGTCAAAATCGATAGCATCCAGGGACCCAGTATAAGAAGAACGGCAACTACCGCGATAACTTTTGGTATAAAAGAAAGCGTCTGTTCTTGGATTTGTGTCATAGCCTGAAAAATACTTACCAGAAGACCAACCAGTAAACTCGTTGCCAAGATAGGCCCTCCCACAATAAACACTGTTCCTATTGCTTCTTTGGCCATATATAAGACTTGATTTTGAGACACCGCCACCTGCCCCCTTTCTGCTCCTAATCTTAACCCGGCAGTTGTATGTCAGGTTATCCATACTCCTTCCTAATGAAAACTCGTCACTAGAGACTGAACTACCAGATGCCAACCGTCGACTAACACAAACAAAAGTAATTTAAAAGGCAATGAAATCATCATGGGAGGGAGCATCATCATCCCGACTGACATAAGCGTACTGGAGACAATCATGTCAATGACTATAAAGGGGATAAATATCGCAAATCCCATTTGAAAGGCAGTTTTTAATTCACTAATGACAAAAGCAGGAATAAGTACATAGGTTGGTACGTCTCGATAGGTTTTGGGTTGTGCCATCTTGGATAACCCCACAAAAAGCTCCAGATCTTTTTCCCGGGTCTGCTTAAACATAAAAACTCTTAAGGGCTCTTCTGCTTTGGTCAGAGCCTCAGTCTGGGTGATTTGATTCGCTAAATAGGGCTGAACTGCCTGCGTATTAATCTGGTTCCACGTCGGTTCCATGACAAAAAGAGTAAGAAAAAGAGCTAATCCCACCATCACTTGATTTGGGGGAAGTTGTTGGGTTCCCAGCGCATTACGCACAAAGGACAATACGATAATAATCCGGGTAAACGAGGTCATCAGCATAAGAATCGCAGGGGCCAGGGACAAAACCGTCATCAGCAGCAACAGCTGCAAAGAGGTACCCATTTGTTGTGACGTTGAGTTTCCTAAGTCCAGATTCAGACCTGCCGCCCAGGCCGATTTGGGATTGGCGATCATTCCCAGCCCAAAAGCCAAAGCAAAAGATATCCCCGGCATGAAGGGGCGCCAACGGCTTGAAGAAGACATCATTTTTCCACCTCATCAAGCAAACGTTCTAATTCTGCAGAAAAAGACTCATTTTTCCGAGACGATCGGACCCTGAATTTCCGTAGGCTCTGAGCCCACCCTTCTACTCTTTCCGTCGGACGCGTCGCGATCTCTTGCAAAATTTCTGCGGCAATGACTGGATCATTGATTTCACTGATTTTCAACAAGTTATGATCCGATCCACCGAGGACTTGTAACTGACCGGCGATCTCTACGAGGTAGAGACTCTGCTGACCGCCTAACACCTGCCGATCAAGAACCCTGGCCCACGGCACACTCATATTCCGAACGTTAGCCCGATTGAGGCGTCGGATTACCCAAAGAGACACGAGTAAAATAAAGATGAAAATCAAAAACGTCCCCAGAAGCCCCAACCAAGGAAAACCTGTCTGTGTAGCAGCTGGAGCAGCACCGCTAGACGTAAGCGGTTGGCTTTCGTCAACAAAGGGCATACTATTTCAACGCCTTCGTAACAGCCTCAACCACACGATCTGCTTGGAAAGGTTTAACAATGAAATCTTTGGCTCCGGCTTGAATCGCTTCAATAACCATGGATTGCTGACCCATAGCACTGCACATGATGACCCGGGCTTTAGCATCCCGTTTGCGAATTTCTTTCAACGCTTGGAGACCATCCATTTCCGGCATAGTAATGTCCATAGTCGTTAAGTTTGGTTGCAATTCTACAAATTTTTCCACGGCAATAGCCCCATTTTCTGCTTCCCCAACTACGGTAAAACCATTTTTAGACAAAATATCCTTCAGCATCATCCGCATAAACGCGGCATCATCAACAATCATCACTGTAGCACTCAACTTAGTTGCCTCCTTTATTTAAGCGAATTCATCCGTTCCATGGGATGCACGATATCGGTAATGCGAATCCCAAATGTCTCATTAATGACAACAACTTCACATTTAGCGATTAACTTACCATTGACAATCATATCCACTGATTCCCCGGCTAAACGATCCAACTCGATGACTGAACCCGGGCCCATTTCCAGGATCTCTTTAATTGTTTTTTTCGCTCGTCCCAACTCAACGCTGATTTGTAACGGAACATCTAAAATCAAACTCAAATTATCCGGCTGTACCATTGGGTGTCCCTGTTGAAGCGGTGCAAACTGGGCCGGTTGAACAGGCGTCGTAGGTGCATGAGAATAATTCGAGGGAGGAGGATAGTAACCACCTTGAGGATTGACCGGCGCCGTACCGTAGGAGGGGTAGCCTTCCGGTGCTGTTGGATAAGGCGGTGCCCCATAGGGGGGCGGGTAACCTTCCGGGGCCATCGGGTAAGGCGGTGCCTCATAGGGCGATGGTGCCGCTTGCGGCGGAGCCTGGTAAGCCGGTGGCGCAGGTTGGACCGGAGCCGCAGGCTGCGCAGCCGGAGCTGCCGACGAGCCGCCCGACATCCCCCCCATCAGCTTGTCGACCATCCCTTTAGCCACACTGAGCGGAAGAACTTGAATCAGAATGCTGTCAATGACATCTTCTACAACCATCCGGAAAGAGATCCGCACGAGCGGCTCATTGGAAGCCAGGAAGCCCCGGATGACATCATCCTCCATTGACAAATCATTAAGTACTAAAGTTGGCGGAGTGATATCCACCATGGCATTAAACATGGTCGACATCGAGGTGGCCGCTGAGCCCATCATTTGATTCATGGCCTCGGATATTCCACTGATTTGAAGTTCGGAGAGCTCCGGAGTTGGATTTTTGCCGTCTCCCCCCATCATCAAATCGACAATTACTGAACCGTCCCGTTGAGAAAGAATCAGGAGATTTGAACCCTCAATCCCGGCTTTATATTTAACATCACAAATTACTGATGGGATGGGATAATCTTTACGAAGCTGTTCCGTTGTCGTCATATCGACTTTTGGCGTAGTAATGTCCACTTTCTTGCCTAAGAGTTGAGACAAGGTCGTTGCAGCGGTGCCCATAGAAATATTGGCAATTTCTCCGAGAGCGTCTGCTTCCATCGCATCTAAGCCATCAGTCATCAGTGTCGGCGTTTCCTGCATTGATTCCGGAGGCACAACCTGATCTGGTTCCTGAACAGGTTCCTGATCTGAATCAGCTTCTATCGTCCCCCGGAGCAAGGCATCAATTTCTTCCTGAGAGAGCATGCCGTTACCCATCTTGTTCCCCTCCTTCATTGACGATTTCCGTAAGCTGAACAGCGAGATGCTCCCCATGCAGTCCCGGGACGGACTTGAATTTCATGAATTCTCCCACAAAAATCGGGAGCGGATCCTTAACGGATTGATTGAGCGGGATCACATCTCCCTTAGCAAGATCAAGGAGGTCCCGAACCAGTATTTCCGAGTGTCCCAAAAATGCCACCATATCCACCTTCGCCCATTCGATTTTTCGCCGTATCGCTTGTACTTGCTCCGGAGAGGTGACCTTTGCCTGTGTGGAAAAGAGAAAGAACGTGCTTAACTTACCCAAGATAGGTTCGAGCACGAGATAGGGCATACAAAGGTTTATCATCCCCACTGCCTCACCGACCCTTACTTCGAGAGTGACGAGTACGATCATTTCATTGGGAGCCACAATTTGCGTAAACTGAGGATTTGTTTCCATCGTTATAAACTGCGGTACGAGCTCGAAAACCTCCGACCACGCTTCTTTGGTTAATTCAATGATTTGGATCAGACGATGTTCGACGATGGTTCTTTCAATTTCTGTTAAATCTCGATTCTTTTCCCCGGCTTGCCCTTGACCTCCCAAAAGACGATCCACAACAGTGAAAGCGAGTGTGGGGCTCATCTCCATTAAGACTGTCCCCTCTAACGGATTTAAGGAGAAGAGACCTAAGATAGTGGGGTTCGGTAAGGATCGGATGAATTCATCGTACGTAATTTGCTCAATTGAGAGGACCTTACTTTCGATGATAGAGTGTAAATTTCCGGAAAAATACGTAGTCAGTCCACGACAAAAATTATCATAAATGTTTTGGAGGGAGTGAATCTGATCCTTGGAGAACTTATTCGGTCGCTTAAAATCGTACACTCGAATCCGCTTTTGGGTCTTGGTTGTCTTCATTTCCTCCGCATCGACTTGCCCGTCGGACAGTGCACTCAACAAAGCATCAATTTCTGCTTGGGACAAGACGTCTCCCATAGAATCCCCCCTCTCCTATTGATGTTCGTGGTTCGATGATGTTCGGCCGAAAAGCCACAAATATGAACTGCGAGTTACTTCGATTATACCACGATTATTGATAAACTAGCGCCACAAATAAGACATCCGTAATTTTGTTATCTGCGACTTCATTTAATGATTTAATAAGCACTCCCCTTAATTTTTCCCGCGCCGCCGGAGTTTGCACGTCGGCAAGAGATTTGTTCGATAAGACCGTGTTGACCCGGTCTTTTAAAAACGCATCTTCCTCCTTCAAAAGAGCTTGTGATTTGGCATCGGTTACTTCAACAGTAATTGTCGTCTTTAGAAAAGCCCCCCCCTGCAAATTCACTGTAAAGTCACCAATGGGCAAAAGCACTCCTGTTTTTTTCGCTTGGCTTGATGTATCACTTGAAGTACTTTGGGGCGGGGTTTTAAAAATGAACTTTTGAGCGCCAACTGTCCCCCCTACGCCAAGAATCGAACCCAAGACTAGAGCAACGATCATAAAGATGAGAGACTTTCGATCCATAAAATTGTCACTCCTCTACTTTCTGAATCTGACAGCAGCGCCGATGGAATTCAGCGACCCGCTCAATAAGAACCTCAACGGGCTCTAACACCACGAATTTATTTCCACCCGTCAAAGTTACGACTGTATCCGGGGTCTCTTCCATCATCTCAATTAGATCAGGATTTAAGGCAAAGGTTTTACCATTTAAACGAGTGACGTATATCATAAATTCGCCCTTCCTTTAGTTCTGAAGCGGTTCACATATTTTTCTGACGCCAGTGAACAACTTGGCCGGTTTCATCCAAGATCTTCTGTTCCTTCTGCAGCTCAGCTGCCAAGAAGGCCTTAACTTGCTTGTCTTTAAGACGTTGAAATTTCTCTACCTCGCGGTGCGCTTCCAACAACACGAGACGTGCGTTCTCCATAACCGCTTCTTGCTCCCTCCGCTCCAGCTCGCATTGGCACAGCCGCCGCTTTTGCTCGCAAGTATAGATTTGCCATAGTCCTAAATCTTCCGGTCGATGTCGACCTGCGTCCAGGTGTCCCTCTTTCGCTTCCTCAAAACGCTCTTGTTGCACGGCGGAGGCCCTAACACATATTTCCAGGCACTGTACCTCTCGGGCAAACTCTCTCTGAGCTGTTTCTAAAGCCTGCACAGAGAGCTGAAGGCTCGCTTCCAAGCGAAACCGAAATCGTGCCATCGTTTCCACTCCCAATTACGTCCTCATAATCGCCTGCAGATGATTTAACATCTCTTCAAATCCGACGTGTTCGTCTACCCCTTGTCGCGTGAACATTTGAATGCGATCCATATGGGCAATAGCCGCATCAATCTTAGAGTTACTTCCCGGAGTATAGGCCCCGATATCAATTAAATCCTTAGCATCACGGTAAATTGCCAGATGCTCACGTATTTGACTGGCCAATTCCTGATGTGCCGGGCTGATAACATCGTTCATGACCCGACTGACCGATTGTAAAATATCGATAGCCGGAAAAGAATTCTGCATAGCTAACTCTCGGGTTAAAACAATATGCCCATCCAGAATCCCGCGAACTGAATCCGCTATTGGTTCATTGTGGTCGTCCCCGTCCACTAACACCGTGTAGATCCCGGTAATACTTCCGGTCTCCGCCATACCTGAGCGTTCTAAAAGCTTGGGCAAAAGAGCGAAGACGGAAGGCGGATATCCCCTGGTTGCCGGCGGTTCACCAACTGTTAACCCTACTTCCCGCTGGGCCATGGCGAAACGAGTCACAGAGTCCATCATCAGCAGCACATTTTTGCCTTGATCTCGAAAATACTCAGCAATGGCCGTCGCCGTGAAGGCCGCCTTTAAACGAACGAGGGCCGGTTGATCGGAAGTGGCCACGACGATAACCGATCGGGCTAATCCCTCGGGTCCTAAATCCTTCTCGATGAAGTCACGCAGTTCCCGCCCCCGTTCTCCAACCAAAGCGATGACGTTAACCTCCGCTACCGTGTTTCTGGCCATCATCCCCAGTAAAGTACTCTTCCCCACACCGGACCCCGCGAAGATCCCCATCCGTTGCCCACGGCCAATCGTGAGAATCCCATCAATCGTTCTAACACCAACACTGAGTACGTTCTGAATTCGGGGACGCGATAAGGCATTGGGCGGTTTATTTTGCAGAGGATAAACTGCGTCTGTCTGAAGAGGACGCTCATCGAGAGGATAGCCCAGACCATCGAGAATCCGTCCGAGTAATCCGGGTCCCACCGGTACCGTAAGCTTTTGACGCTGAGGAACCACACGGTCTCCCGGCGCAATTCCTTCGAGTTCTCCCAACGGCATGAGCAGGGTAGTATAATCTCGAAAGCCGACGACTTCAGCCGGCAGCTCATTTCTGCTGCGGGTAATAATATGGCAGTATTCGCCTACGCTGGCCCGCGGACCGGCGGCTTCAACCATCAGACCGACGATCTTGGAAACCTTCCCCTGGGCTGAGATCGGTTCAGTCTGCTCCACTGTAGGAATTAATCGATTCCAAACTGCCATTTCCGAGCTCCTCTCGCAAGGTGTGTTCCAGCTTATCTAATTGTGCTTCAAGTCGGGCATCGAAAATTCCTTCCTGACACTCTAAAAAGCAATCTCCGGGACTAAGTGATTCATCGATAACCCATGGACAGGGGGGCAGACTTCCCTCGGGTAACTTCTCCAACCAAACGGCATCATCTGCGGCAACATGAAGGGTCCAGCCTACACGTTCTTGAGGCAGCAGAGTTAGGGCCCGAATAATTCCCACCAATTTCTGAGGTTCAACGGCTAAACTGGCACGCACCAAACGTTCTGCGATTTTAAACGCCAGCCGGAGTATATCCTCGTCGACTTTGGCAAATTCTTCTTGAACCGCTCGCTGAGCCAACCGGAAAAGATTGTTGGCATTTTCGGACAAGCGTTTTCCTTCTTCCTCTCCCACCTCAAAACCCGCTCGATACCCGTCGGCTTGCGCCAAGGGATAGACCTCAGCCCGTGTAGTCGCTGCGACTTCCTGACGCAAATGCTCCAAATCAGCTTGCCCCTGAGCCAGTATTTTCTGGGCGCGGGCTTCGGCCTTAGCCAGGACTGTCTGAGCACTCGCTTCGGCCTCAGCCAGGATCAGCGCAGCCTTTTCTTGAGCGGCTTTCTCCTGAGCTTCCAGCTCACTCAAAGAGGGATTCAGCCATTCAGGATGTGCCGAACTTGACACCTCATTACCATCAGTGAGCACCGTCAAGCAGGTCCCCAACGTTTGAAACCCTTCATCCCATTCCACCATGCGGGGTGTAGATACTTCCACATCGTAACTTTTGACAACCCGTCCTTTAATAAACAATCTCGTCGCTACCCCCTCTGGAAATGACAATTGCGCCACTTTCTTCGAGCTTACGAATCACCTTCACAATGCGCTGCTGAGCTTCTTCGACATCACGCAACCGAACCGGTCCCATGAATTCCATGTCGTCTTTGAGCATCTGACCGGCCCGTGAGGACATATTGGCCGTGATCTTCAGCGCCACTTCGGGGTTTGATCCCTTCAAAGCCAGCCCCAAATCCTTGGTCTCCACTTCGCGCAAAACCAACTGGATGCCGCGGTCGTCCAGCATGACGATGTCTGAGAAGACAAACATCTGCCGCTTGATCTGTTCCGCCAACTCCGGATCATCCATCTCTAGGGAATCCATGACCACTTTAACCGTTCCGGGATCGGTTCGGTTGAGAACATCCACGATACTTTGGATACCACCCGAGGTCGTATAATCGGTAGGGGCCAAACTGGATATCTTGCGCTCCAGGACTTTTTCAATTTCTTTAAGCACATCAGGACTCGTCCGACCCATCGTCGCAATGCGTTTCGCCACATCCGCCTGGCGTTCCGGCGAGATGCTGGCAAGTAAGGTCGCCGCTTTATCCGCCGGAAGGTGAGTCATAATGAGAGCAATCGTCTGCGGGTGCTCCCCTTGGATGAAAGAAAAGAGCTGTTTGGGATCGGTTCGACGCACGAGGTCAAACGGTCGCATTTTCAGGGATGAGGAGAGCCGACCAATGATCTCGAAGGCCCGCGTTTCTCCAAGGGCCCGTTCCAAAACTTCCCGCGCGTATTCGATGCCCCCTTGAGCGATATAGTCATTGGCAAGACACATCTGATGGAATTCTTCCAAGACAAGATCTCTATGTTCTTGGGATATTTTACGGGCATTGGCCATCTCTAGGGTCAACTGTTCAATCTCTGCATCATTAAGGTGCTTAACCACCTCAGCGGAACTCTCCGGACCCAAGGCGATCATCAAAATCGCTGCTTTTTGGATTCCCGTTAAAGCTTGCGCCATCTAACTCTCCTCCGTTAGCCAGGTTTTCATAAGACGAGCAACTTCATCCGGGTTATTGCGTGAATATAGTTCGACAGCCTCTCTGATCTTTTGCTTCTGTAACTCATCGACCGACTTCGAACCCTTCTGAGCAAGCAGCAACTCCGCTTCTTGCTCAGCCGCTTTCTCGGCCATGAGCAGTTCAGCATCAGCAAGCGTTACAGGCTCGGAACTGTCCAAGCCCAGCATTTTTTCAGCGCGGGCTTTCTTCGAACGACTGCGAAGATGCACGAGGAAGAACACAAGACCTAATAAAGCTGCCAGGCCAATCTCGATGTAGTTGACAAGCTGCTGTCGCTGCTGAGCACTGTCCATCGCCAGTTTTTCTTGCTGTAAATCGGTTTTATTAAATGGAATCGCAGCCACTTGAATCTGATCCCCCCGGGTTTGATCAACTCCCGCCGCAGAAGCCACAATCGTTTGAATTTGAGCAAGCTGGGCCGGGGTGACGGTATCCGAATCCGCCATCACCGATACGGAAAGATGTTTTACCGCGCCGGGGCTTACCACTTGTTCCTCTTGCGTGGTGTCAACCTGATAGTTTTTAGTGGCATTCGCTTTGGTGGAGGTCGAATTCCCCCCTGTGGTTCCGGTTGTGTACGTTGGTGCCGCATTGGCCGTCACACCGGGTGTCCCTCCGGTGGCTGCAGCATTGGTGCTGTTTTCCGTGGAACTCTGTTCACTCACCACAGCCCCGGGGCCATTGGTCTGTATTGTCCGTTTTATTTGATCAAAGTCTAAGGCCGCATTGATTCGAACGACAGCTTTTCCTGAGCCCAGTACCCGATCCAACATACTCTGAACCGATTTTTGAATGTTATCCTCGACCATTTGTTGAAGCTGATATTGGGTTCCCGTGAGACGTTGGGGATCACTGCTTTTCCCTAAAACATCCGATAAGACATTTCCGTTCGTATCCACAATCGTCACATTCTCAGGTTTCAGTCCCTCTACAGATCCTGCCATAAGATTAGCAATTGCCCGCACCTGGTCGTCACTGAGCTTTGTTCCCGGAACGAGTTTCACGGTTACCGCCGCAGTTGCCGATTCTTGACTATCGACGAACAGTGATGGGTCGGGCATCACGATATGTACGCGTGCATCTTGTACACCATTCAATGTCTTTAACGTATCCTCCAGTTCGTTCTGCAGGCCAAGAACATAACGCAGTTTCCGATCAGAATCCGTCTCCCCCAGATGCATGGTATTCAGGCTGTCAAAACTGAATTTACTTTGGGCCGGAAGCCCGGCACCAGCCAGCTGTAACCGAATATCTGCAGCTGACTGTTGAGTTACCATAATAGTTGATCCATTATCGGCTAACTTATAATCTGCTTTTAAGTCTTTCAGTTTAGTCACTATGGCAGCCGCATCTGTGTCATTGAGTTTCGTGAAAATCGCTACATATTGTGGGGTGCTAGCCCAAGTGATCAAAGAAACTAACGCAGCAGCCACCAAAAGAGGAGCAATTATCGTAATTATTTTCTGTGGGCGAGAAAGCTTGTTCCAGAATGATTTTAATGATTGCTGAATTCCGGCCCAAGAAAAATCCATTCCTCGCTCCTCCTTTCTTCAAAACTCGGACTTTTTTATTGTTAACCCACCGAAAGATGCAACTTTTGACGCAGTTTCTAAAGGCACTTTAACCCCTTACATTTGCATTCGCATCACTTGATTGTAGGCATCTAACACTTTGTCACGCACTGAAACGGTCATAGACAAGGACAAACTGGCCTTTTCTAACGCCACCATCGCCGTCGACAGGTCCTGCACCTGTCCTGTTGCTAATTGCTGGCTTGCAACATCAGCATTCGTTTGTAAAGCGTTCACTTGGCTTATGGCATCCTTTAAAAACTCGGAAAAATCTGTCCCCGCTTTTTGCTGTCCCTCTCCGGAACCGGTGTTGGGCGCACCGATCAGGCTTGTTGGGGCAATCGGATTTATTGCCCCCAGGGGCATGAGTGGAATGATTGGCTGAATACTCATTTAACCTTTACCCCTTTCCGATCTCTAAAGCTTTAGCAGCCATCGACTTACTGGCATTAAGCGCGGTAACATTCGCTTCATACGCCCGAGAAGCGGAAATCATATCTACCATTTCCGTCGTAATATTCACATTTGGCTGCCGCACATACCCCACAGGTAGTCCCGGCTCAGCCACTTTAGCCGCGTCCGGAGAATCGGGATTATACTCCAAAACAAACGGCGTTTGAACGTCGTTATCAACCCTTGACACTTCTACTCCATTCCCAATGTTCTGCCCCGCCAAGGTTTCCCCAAAGACGCTGGCAAACGGAGTTTCCGAGGGACGAGTGATGAATGTAGCAATTTGCCGACTATAGGGTATGGGATTTCCCGCCGGGGTTAATTGTCCGGTGTGAGTGGTATTTATATTAGCAATGTTATTAGCGACGAGATCCATTCTTAGACGCTGGGCTGTTAAACCGGAAGTACTGATATCTATCGCTCCAAAAAGACTCATAGTTTATCCCCTCCTCATCACACACTCCACAATTGCCCGACCGATTTCCCCAAGCGGTACAATTCGATCAGCCAGACCGGCATCCACTAAGGACCTGGGCATCCCGTAAACCACGCAGGTCTCCTCCGCCTCGGCAATCGCAAACCCCTCTAACGCTTTAAGTTCCTTCATGCCCTTGGTTCCATCATTTCCCATCCCGGTCATGACCACCCCAAGGGTCCCTTTGCCAACTTCCTTCGCCAAAGAAAGAAACATGACATCGACTGAAGGATGATAAAGCGTAGGTATAGGGGCCTCATCTCCGATATGGAGGGTCAATTGCCCGGACTTGCGCTGAACCTGCAGTTGTTTACCGGCCGGAGCCACATACACTGTTCCGGCCCTCAGTCCTTCGCCGTGGATCCCTTCCTTGACATTTAACGGACATAGCCCATTTAAACGCTGGGCAAGCGGTCCGGTAAAACCTGGAGGCATATGTTGAGCGACAAGCACCGGAACCGGAAAATTAGCAGGAAGGTTGGGCAGGACTGCTTGTAAAGCAGAAGGCCCTCCGGTAGACGTCCCGATGGCCACAATTTCAACCGCGTGTTTCGGCAGCAAGCCCATCTTTCCCGGGCTTGATACACGCAGACTTTGTCCTAATGAGGTCCCGACCGCAGAAATCTGGCTCACTACTTTCGTTACGACTGTTTGAGCGACGACAGCCCCCACGGTTCCTGAGGCACTGCTTGAAGGTTGGTTTGAGCCCTTGCGCCCAAGACGAGCAGGATTTACACAAGCTGCAGCTTTGACCTTTTCTACTAAATCGCGAGAAAGTGCCATCAAATCAGCCCCAGGACTGCCTGATGGTTTAGCCACAACATCAAAAGCCCCCAAATCAAGGGCTTTCAACGTAGCTTGCGCCCCTTCTGTCGTCACCGCGCTCAAGATGATGATCGGCGTTGGCTGCCAGCGCATAATCTCCTCCAACGCCTGTAGTCCGTCCATGACCGGCATTTCAACATCCATCGTCACGACTTGGGGACGAAGAGATTGGAGTTTAAGAATCCCTTCCCGCCCATCTCTGGCAACATCTAAAACCTTGATGCCTGAATCCTGACTAAGGATTTTTTGAAGTGTTAAGCGCATGAAAGGTGAATCATCAACTATCAGAACGCCGATCGGCGTTTTAGGCGCTGAACTCATGGCTTATCTCTCCACCCATTATTTGACTCAAATCCAAAAGAATGAGTAAGCGCTCACCAATCTTCCCAACTCCACGAATAAATTGAGAGTCCATACCTAACGCAACCTGCGGCGGCGGTTCAATGGCTACACTGTCGATCCGCAAAACCTCCGTTACAGCATCCACTCGAATGCCAAAGACTTTACTTTGAACCTGTAAGACTACTATCCTACTCAGGTCAGTGTCTTCTACACGAGGCATTCCAAAACGATTACGCAAACTGACCACCGGAATCACATTTCCCCGTAAATTAATGACTCCCTCCACATAACCCGGAGCTTTAGGCACCCGGGTAATGGGTGGAATACGGATAATTTCCTGGACAAGCATGATATCGACACCGAATTCTTCCGACCCCAAGCTAAAGGTAACTAATTGTTCTTCCGCCATTATTTTATGCCCTCCTTTTAATTAACTTTTGCGCGTGACTAAGACATCTTGGATCAGTGATCCGATGTCCAGTATCAACGTGACTTTGCCATCTCCGAGAATCGTTGCACCAGCGATTCCTGGCAGATTATTCAGAAAATCGCCCAACGACTTAATTACAACTTCCTGTTGACCACGCAATTCATCAACAATGAGGCCCAGTGCTTTATCTCCAAAACCTACAACGACAACACAGACCTCACCGCTGTCGGTTTCCAAAGTTGGCAGATCGAATTTTTCTTGTAGGGAAATCAAGGGCAAGGTGTTCCCACGCAGTTGAACCATCGGTAACCCACCCACGGTTTTGATTTCCGTTCGATTGACCAATAGGGTCTCTAGGACAGATGAGAGGGGAACGGCATAAATCTCTTCTCCGACTTCGACGAGCAGCGCCTGAATAATCGCCAAGGTCAGAGGCAGCCGGATCGTAAACGTAGTTCCCAACCCTTTGCGAGTCGTGATATCCACCATTCCCCCCAGATTATTCAAGGCTTTCTTCACAACATCCATTCCGACACCCCGACCGGAAATGTCCGTCACTTTATCCGCCGTACTAAAGCCCGGTAAGAAAATAAGGTTGGCAATATCGCGTTCCGATAATTCCTCTCGCTCACCGATCAGACCTTTCGTCACCGCAATATTGCGAATTTTTTCGAGAGGCAAGCCGGCTCCGTCATCAGAGATCAGAATTGCGATGTGATTTCCTTCGTGATAGGCATCCAGGGTCACCGTGCCAAGTTCCGGTTTACCTGCCAACCGGCGCTCTTCAGGGGATTCGATCCCATGGTCTACCGAATTCCGAATGAGGTGCATCAAGGGATCTCCAATGACCTCCACCACGGTCTTATCCAGTTCTGTATCTTCACCGTTTAAGACAAGCTCAATTTCTTTCCCGGTCTTCTTAGCAAGATCTCGGACCAGACGAGGGAAGCGACTAAAAACGGTCCCGATGGCCACCATACGCAAGCGCATGACACTCTCTTGAAGATCATTCATTAAACGGCCCAAGTAGACATTAGCCTCATTCAAATTATTGACCATATTGTCCATCCGATACTGAGCCTTCAAATCCAAACCGATTTGGACCAAACGAGTCCTGGTTATAACCATTTCCCCGACGAGATTAATCAGGTTATCCATCCGAACCGTATCCACACGGATCGTATGTACTTGCGTATTTCCTTCCCCATTGGCAGCCCCGTCGGTCGGAGTCGGCGAATTTGTCCCGGTCACTTTTGCTGCTATCTTTGGTTCAACCAAAGTTTTGGGTTCTGAGGCAGTTATTAAGGGCTTTTCTTCCACTACGTTGTTAACGTTTAGATCAGTCACTGCATCCTGCTCCAAAACGGGTGTTTCGGGCACCACGGTCTTATCCATAGCCGAATCTTTAGGCGTTTCTTCAACCCCCCCTATTCTGTCTGGATAGGGGTGAATGGCAACATCCACCAACTCGGAAATCTCAAACAGTTCCCTCCGCATCTCTTCCACGGATTCATCGCAAAGCACGAGCAACGAAAAGCTCTCCGCGTTCCCGACTTCCAAATCTTCGACACTGGGAAGAAGCTTGATCACTGTGCCCATTCTCTCCAGCCGTTGAGTAGCCATGACCGCACGAACTGCTTTCATCAGAGTATTCGGGGCAAGTTTCACATCCACTTGATAAACGCCATATCCCATAATATGGGCATTGTTAATTTTTGCACTTTCTGGCTGATCCAGAGAAAAATCCAGAGGGACAAAGTCATCCTCTAAAGCTTTTTCTTTTACCGGGACAGACGGCGGACTCACCTCAGCGACAGGCTTTTCTCCATTTATTAAAGCCTTCATCGAGACGACTAAATCATCGTATCCCAAAGTAATCTCCTGACGCTGTTCCACTTGAGCCAGCATCGCTTTGACACGATCAGTTACTGCGAGGAGGATATCAATCATTTCGAGAGAAACATTTATCTGCCCTTGACGTAAACGATCTAATAAATCCTCAGCCGCATGGGTCATCGCAACAATCGGTGTAAAGCCCATTGTCCCCGAAGCACCCTTCAGGCTATGAGCCGAGCGGAAAAGATCGTTGATCAGGCCGATATTTCCGCCCTCTTTCTCCAGTTGCAACAGTCCCGCTCCGAGCCTTTCGATCTGTTCCTGGGAATCCAAAAGATAAAATTCTAAAAACTCCCCCAGATCGACTCCCTGATTTTTGCCATCATCCTGGCTCATGCTTTGCCACCCCTATCCTTCTTAATATGACATTATATGAGATAATTCTGTGATTTACGCCTTAAGGATACATATCTTGCAAATCCCACCAGTTCAATTATGTAACTTATTCAGTTAGACAACATTGTCCGCTTAATTTAATTCGCCATCTTTTTTAGAATTCCTCCAAAGAAAACGCAGAAAATTATCGCCTCTCAATTTCTAATAGTAGCATCAAGTTGTAAAATCGTATACAGTTTTTTCGATAATTTTTATGGGACCTTTGGGCAAAAAAAACAAACAGGGTGTTTTGAACATCCTGTTTATCAATACCCCACCTTTTAAGTGCTGTTATTATTGATCCATGAACCATGCCAGATTCACTATTGACGGTTAATTTTATCCCATTAAGACAAACTGTCGAGGTCTTTTTTACGTCTAATTGAATCGTTATTAGCCAGCACAGCTGGGTCATTGGGCCTATATAGGCCGGCTATAGCATTATATTTCGCTGCCTCTGTCAGATCACCCATCTCTATGTAACAATAACACGTTTGTAAATTGGGAATAAACTCAGCATATTTAATATCCAAATCCGCACTTGCACCATTAGCCGCCAAATAATACCAGTAAAGTGCTTCAGCATAGTCCTTGGCTTTCATATAGTAACTACCTAATTCACAGCAAATTTCCGCACTTGCTGCCCCTTGAATGTTTTTAGTCGCAATTTTAAACAGATTATAGACGTCAGAAGTCAAATTGCAATAGCGAGCCAATACACAGTGAGCTATTCTCACATCTTGAGCATTTCTGTTCTCCGCCAAGGAATGATGGTAATATTCAGCCGCTTTCAGAAAATCCGCCTCGGTTCCAGCGATGAAAAGCTCCCGAGCATACATCATATGTAAGCGAGAGTTAAGTGTTTTCTGGGTCGCCGTGAGTTTCTCCAAAAGGCTAATATCCCTGGCAGCATTGATGATATGCGGTTTATGAGTTATTTCGATCTCACTCTCCAGGGAGTTATTGCGACAATCCACCATTTCATGAATAGGGTCAATCCAACGAAACTTCCGAAGCCGCTTAAAAAGCTTGGGTCGATTCTCAACATCAAAATTATAAGTGCTGCCTTTCTCCAACTGATTGCCATATCTCATTTCTACAATATCCACACTGGGGTCTAAAGTATCTTTCAACCTCCTAAATTTCTCTCTGTTTTCCTCATCGATAATCTCGTCAGCATCAGCGGTATAAATATACTCCAACGTCGCTTTAGAAAAGGCAAAATTTCGTGCCGCAGAAAAGTCATCGATCCATTCAAAGTCATAAAGTTTCGTGGTATATTGACCTGCTATTTCTTTAGTCCGATCCGTCGATCCGGTATCTACAATGATGATCTCCTCGACGAGATCTTTCACACAGTCCAGACAGCGCTTGAGCAATAGTTCTTCATTTTTGACAATCATACACAAACTGATGGTTATCATCTCATGATCTCCTACTTCCATTGGTCCAGAAAGCATGCTCTTAGGATGGTTCCAGGATTAATGTCCCTTCCTGACCTAATTTGTTTAAAAGTAAGCCGGGGATATTACTGCAGTTCTGTTTCATAAAGGTTCATCTCTCTCAGTTGTTCCACTGTCAAGACATCCGGATTTATCGCAGAGTTAAATTCAAATCCTTCTTTCACTGGAACACCTTGTTCTCCCAAGCTATTCGTACGATAATCCACCTGGTTCACAAAACTGATCGTGGGTTTGATGACGTAATGATCATTAAATTCCAGAGTCAGGTGTGAGTCATCCGAGGGAATCATGATTTCGTGTAACTTCTCACCAGGCCGAATACCGATAATTTTAATTGCTACACCGGGAGCAATGGATTCTACCAAATCTGTAATCCGCATGGAGGGAATCTTAGGCACAAAGATCTCTCCCCCCTGCATGCGCGTGAAATTCTTAATGACAAAATCCACGCCTTGTTGTAGCGTCAGCCAAAAACGGGTCATCCGGAGATCAGTAACCGGTAATTCGCTGGAGCCTTCGGTGATTAATTTCTTAAAATAGGGTACCACCGAACCGCGGGAACCTATGACATTCCCATACCGAACAACTGAAAAACAGGTTCGGTGTCCTCCTGTCAGATTATTAGCTGCTGTAAATAATTTATCCGATGCCAGTTTCGTAGCACCGTATAGATTAATAGGACTGGCGGCTTTATCCGTCGATAGGGCAATCACCTTGTCGACCTCATTTTCGATGGCCGCCTGAATAACGTTCTGCGCTCCATAAATATTCGTCTTAATGCACTCCATTGGATTGTATTCCGCTGCAGGAACTTGTTTTAGCGCGGCAGCATGAATGACATAATCAATTTCCCGCATAGCTTGTCTTAATCGCTCAGCATCGCGTACATCACCAATAAAATAGCGCATTTGCGGAGTATTGAATCTTTGCTGCATCTCATATTGTTTTAACTCGTCGCGAGAGTAAACGACGACTCTTTTGGGCTTAAATCTACTTAAAATAGTTTCCACATAACGTTTACCAAAAGAGCCTGTCCCACCTGTGATTAAGACTGACTTGTCATCAAACATTGTTTCTGCCCCATTCTCTCTTTATGAAAATAATATCGCCAGTATATCGGGTTTCTTTACTTAAATTGCCAAGATATTTAACATTTCAATATTACTAATTAAATATCACGAATTGATACAGATATTTTAGACAAGATATTTTATTCCTGATCATACTTTGATCCACCTATCAAGCTTCTGGTCTTTAGATCCTCAAAAATTCTTTCCGTCGCTTCTACAGCGCTTTCTTCTTCTGTCCGAACAATGATCTCTGGGTTTTCCGGTCCTTCATAAGGGTCTGTTATTCCAGTAAAATTGGCGATTTCTCCCCGCCGAGCTTTAACATACAAACCCTTAGGATCGCGTCGTTCACATTCCTCCAGCGAACACTGAACATAGATCTCCAGGAAATTCTCTGTTCCAATAATATCCCGCGCCAACTGACGATCAATTTGATAAGGGGAAATAAAGGCAACGATAACGATCATCCCCGTCTCCAGAAAGAGTTTAGCAACTTCGGCAACGCGCCGAATATTTTCCGTTCGACCAGCTTTACTAAAGCCCAAATCCCGATTCAGACCTTGACGGACATTATCTCCATCCAGCAAATACGTTCTTATCCCTTGATCATACAGGCGCTTATCCAAAACATTGGCCAGGGTCGATTTCCCTGATCCTGATAACCCTGTAAACCATAGCACTGCGCCTCGGTGTCCATTCAAACGCTCCCTGTCTGCTTTGCTGACTAGAGTTAATTGATAGGGCACAATCTGATTCTGAAACGCTATATTCTTATCCTCTATGTTATGACTCATATATGTTTCTCTCCTTAAATACAGAGTACACATCACACATGCTCTATTTTAAAAGCCATTTCAGTGGTATACCCCCACCCTTGTGACTTTGCACCCTCTCATAATACCATACTCATGTACAATCTTGCATTATGACGCCATTAAAATTCAAATTATTTCTTACTATTTCTTAACCGAATTCCGCTATTGATTTCCAAAACATATGGCTAATAGCAGCAAATCTGCGAGAGGATTTGAGGAACCGTATACCTTAGTTGGGCTCGTACGGACCCGTGAGATGGACAGATTTAATTTTCGATAATTGTAGAAAGGTTTACTTCTACTCACCCATCCATTTGCAGGAGGATAAATGATTATTACGTCGAATGAATAACTATCATAGAAAAATTGAAGATAATTCTTGGATTATTTGATAAAAACCAAGTACTGATCTCATTTATAGTAAGGAATCTTTTTTTACAAACTAGGGAGGCGCTGAAAATAATGCAATCTTTTATAGATCCGGATAATTATGATTCCAATTCTAAAAGAGAAGATTCCTCATATTGTCCCGTATGCAATACCCAAAACATGTCATTTTCACCTTTGTCAGACTTTTATAGGGAAAATGCTGAGAAATATGGCTTCAAATACTTTGGGTACGGCGAAATGACCTCACTTGACACATATTTATGTCCGATTTGTGGTGCTTCCGACCGAGAAAGACTTTATGCTTTGTGGCTTGATCAAGAAATAAAAACAGGAATTATTAAAGCAGGAACCAGTTTTATTCATTTCGCTCCGGAACACGCCTTATTTCGTAAAATTAAGTCATTGGAGTATTTTGATTATCATACTGCTGACGCAATGATGAAAAACGTCGATCATATCATTGATCTGATTAGTCTACCTTTCAATAATAATAGTTTTGATTTCTTTCTATGTAGCCATGTGCTTGAGCATGTGGAAGATGATGATTTGGCAATTAGCGAGCTCTTTAGAGTAACAAAAAAGGGTGGGCGCGGAATATTAATGGTTCCCATTACGGTCGGGCTTGAAAAGACAATTGAAGATCCACAAATTAAATCAGAAGAAGAACGCTGGAGATATTTTGGACAAAATGATCATGTCAGACTATATGCTCATGACGATTACGTTAAAAAGGTGAAAAAGCACGGCTTTCAACTGGAAGAATTAGGTGTCAAATATTTTTCCGAAAAAGTATTCAAACAACTTGGCCTCAAAAACACAAGTATCCTTTATATTGTAAAAAAGCCATAATAAATGTCACAAAAAGTTTGGTCACCATAGGGAAAATAATTGAATATCAATAATTGAGTGTCATATTTGAGTCTCCACTTTTCATTGCTAGGTGGAGACAATTTTATGCTTATAAAATTGTCCAGAAATATTTCTTTTATCCATATCCATTTTCGTTAAAGGGGTACAAAACTTTAGTAGTGCAATAGATTCTTGTCCATTTCTTTGATAAGATTCAAGTTATTGTTCTCATATCTTTATTCATAGCAACAACCTCCCTGACGAACTGATTTCAACGCTGGGCCGGTGGAAGGAAACATAAAGCGGATATATACATCTGTTTTAATGAAATAAATATAATCGTAAGATCGATGGTACGGTAGTGAGCTAATATCACGAATGATAAATAGATAATACTTAGACATCTAGCTTTTGTCCCGATATGCCCCGTTTAAGTTCATCAATCTGTACATCTCGCTCGTCCACTGCCTGACTCAGCCTGACAATTTGACCATCTCGCTCAATTACTGCCTTCCTTAAATCAGCTACAGTTTCCCTCGCAAAAACATCATGTCTAGCTGTAAGTTCCATAAAATTAAAATAATCAAATCCATAAAGGTTTTTAATTTTTTTCGCTTTTTCATTATCCGAAAGCAAGTCAAAAAGCAATTCCAACCCAAACAACTGTGCCGTACGATATGATTTATCTTCAAGGCAAATCATCGCTAATACAAACTGGCTTTCAAATCCCCCAAAACGGAAAAACTTCTGTGCTTCGGGGAAAATCAAAACCATTTCGCTAAACGTATCGATTAATACATAATTCTTTAATATGTAATGGAATTCTATTAGACCGCGAATACGAGCATCTGGGCGGTTACCACTAGTATTCGCTTCGTTCTCTCGTACACGAAAGCGGACCAGCTTTTCAGGCAATACATAGATACTATGTTTAAGACACAGCCTGATCCACATATCAAAATCGCTAACTTGTGCAAGCCATGGCCGATAAAATCCGGAGTCAATATAGCATCGTCTTCGAATCAAAACACTGGGATGGCATAGCGCATTTCCTTTATAAAAAAATTGATTTAACCACTCATGCCTACTTCTGTTTGGCTGCTCAAAGATTTTATAATATACATTAGAGGTATCCTCTAATGCCGCCCCATTCTCCCCTACGATCAATGCATTTGTAAAAACAGCACCAACATCCGGATGCTCGTCTAGAAATCGGACCTGTCGTTCAAGTTTACTAGGGTCCCAGATATCATCCGAATGGTGAATGGCGATATAGTCACCTCTGGCAATCTCTCCGATTGCCTTGTTGATGCCATACACCCCCCTTTTCCGTTCTTCATTTCTAAACGCCTTAATTCTGGAATCTTTATAACTATTGATGATAAGCCATGATTCATCTGTCGATGCGTCATCCCAAATAATCAGCTCAAAATCGCAATAAGTTTGACTTAATACGCTATCAATTGCATCACGCAAATAGCTAGCATGATTATAAGAAGTTAAAATTACAGAAACTTTAACCATTATGTCCTCCATTCAGAAACAGCTCGAGTTCGGTTCCTGTCAACTCGGCAATAATGTTATCAGAAATTTCACGAGAAAGTATATTCTGCCACCCTTGATCCGACGCATTGGCACGAAAAACTGAATATGGATCCGAATCATGCCTTAACTGGCTTTCGGCAATAAACTGTTCTACTTGTTTGTCTAATTTTAAGTCACAGAACGAAAATAACCTCTCTACTGTTCTCAATGTGTTATTTTTAAGATCCGAATATCTAATAAGAAAGAACTTCTCCGGAAACTCTTGCTTGTATCTGAGGAAGTTCGAGGCCGCCTGCTTCCATTTCTCAAATCCAAAGAACTCTTCCGATCTTCCCTGATTTTTCAAGTTAGCATAGCGCCATTCCTTCGAAATATCCCATTCAGGATTAAACTCTTTCGGAGCTTGTATCCAAGACGCTATATTAGCCAGCGGATTACGGACTATGCCTATAACACGAACATTTTCAGATCGCCGCAACATGTTTTCGATCACATTAAGATATCTTGTCTCTTTGAACGCTATATGCGTAGGCGTTGTATTTTTGTTGAATAACGGATAGTTCCGATATGTCTCTGTTTTCATAAGAACGAATGGGTCGCCCGAATGCAGGATCTCAATGAAGAATGAATTGATGTCCTCTGAGCTGGAGTTTTCATTCAACCTGCCCTTGTGACTATAAGAAAACAGCGGTTGATAACGCAATGCAAAGTCAGGATGGCTATTAAATATCTGACTAAGCCATGAAGTGCCCGAGCGAGGTACGCCAAAAATCGCAATCTTACTTATCATAGATACTCCAATAAACAGTCGAAGCGATAATAACTTGTATAAAGGGATGGTGCTTGTGCTATGTAAGTGACTCGAAAGCCTTTTTCTGAGGCTATCTTTGTTATTTCGTCCATAAGCCACCATCGTCCCATATGCGGCCGCTCTTTCTTTTCACATTGAACATAATAGTCATATTTATCTGGTGTATCATAATATTTTGTCAGCTTTTGCCTATCCGGAATTCCTCCGATAAAGATTTTTGGGTTTCCGCTCGTCTTCTGTAATATTGTCAATAAAATTTCTAAACTCTCCGGTGTAAGATATTGCAGCCCTTCATACATATAGATCTTCTCTCGGCCCGCAAAAAAGGCAGGTTCTAAACTCATAATATCTGTATGGAAATAAGTAATATTATAGGTATTAGCTTCGCTGCTGTTTTTTGCCACACGAATCAGATTTATAGAATAGTCCACACCAGTCACCTCAGCAACTATGGTGCTAATTTTTTCAGTCAGTACCCCGTTCCCGCAACACAAATCGATCACCTTATCCGATGAATCCAATTTAAGGGAGCTTGTAATTGCACTTATAATCAATTCAATCTGACTCTCACTGACTTCTTGCCCATTTTTTGTTTTCCCGACCTGCTTAAATAGCTGATCTTTGAATTGTTCAGCATTCATATCAAAGTGGACGCACCAATAGTCATTCATGGTGTACCTTCCCATCTTTTCCATTTACCAATTCAAAGCAATCTAACATTTTACGTATATCGCTTTTTGAATTAAACATCATTAAGTCTATTATAGAAAGCCAAGGAACAAATTCATTGTTAAATTGGCGATAAATTACTTCACTGGGCTTAAGAAATAATAATTTTATTCCATATTCCTCAAAGTCTTCATCTCGGTAAAGTGATCGCCCACCAATGGCATTGATGTAAACATCGCAGCCTATTGTTCCACAAATATCGATTAGCTTCCGTTCTTTTTTTAGTGAGATGTCTTTTTTCAGTTGACTGGAAAGAAGAATCTCTTTATCGATCATTAGATATTCACAAATACCTTTTATAGAATTCGCAAGATAGAATGCAAGATTTTTTTCTTCACTGCGTAACAATCTCTCAATCAACTGTAGCGTAGTTTTGAAAAAGGGCGCCTTTTCATAATTATGTTTTAATGTTTTAATCAGCTTTTCCATATTGTTGCCAACAGAGACTTCAGTGATCAATTTATTTGAACTGGCACCCTGTGTATATAAGGTGAAATAGGCAGACTTATCTCTCTCCAAAATTCGGTTGCGATTTATCCAACCTTGTTTAATATATGAAACATCATCATAGATAACAAATTTATCCACAACGTTAATCAACTGGAAGTAACCTATATACGGAAAAAAATATGGTTGCATAATGGCTGCCCTCATAAGATGGCCTTCTTTATAAGATCTGAAATTTTCAAAATCTCTTCTTTTGACAGACTATCATACATCGGCAGACACAAAACCTTTGACGCAAAACTTTCTGAAACAGGGCACGAAATATAACCTTGCTGTTGAAGATATGGCAGGGTGTTCAGCGAAGGATAAAAATATCTCCTCGGCGCTATCCCGTTTTTAATTAGCATTTTGCTAACTCGCATCATAATTTCATGATCTGAGAAAATCACCGGATAGTATCCATAATTGTACTCCACTTCGGTCGGAAAGCGTTGTCGGCCCATGCCAACCCCAGCTAAAAGTTCATCATAATATTCTGTGCAATGCCGACGCCGGGCGATGATTTCATCAACCTTAGGCAGAACACATAGTCCCATAGCCGCATGAAACTCAGACATTTTGGCATTAATTCCAACCTCAAGGTAATCATCTTCCCCTTGGTGACCAAACTTTTTCATAAGGGAAACGTGCTCTGAAACTTTCTCATCACGACAGACTACTGCCCCGCCTTCTGCCGTGTGAAACAACTTCGTGGCGTGAAAACTGAGTGTTGATACATCACCTTGATGCAATATTGATCGGCCATTAATCTTGACACCAAAACAATGGGCAGCATCGTAAATCACCTTAAGACTATACTTTTGGGCTATTTGCTCAATTTTCTCCACATCACATGGAGCGCCATAAACATGTGTGGCCAATATAGCGCTGGTTCGCTCTGATATTGCTTCTTCAATTAAATCAGGGTTGATGCAGAAGGTGCGCTCATCAATGTCTACAAAGATCGGAGTACAACCTTCCCAGACAATTGCTGTCGAAGTTGCAACATAGGTAAACGGTGTAGTAATAATTTCCCCAGTCAATCCTAATGCTTTGATAGCAAGTTGTATTGCTAAGGTGCCATTTGCCACAAGTTCGATCCGAGGCACGCCGAGAAATTGAGCCAATTCCAAAGACAATGTCCTTGTCAGCCTACCATTATTAGTCAATTGATGGCTACCCCAAATTTCTCTGAGATACTCAACATATTCATCCATCGCTGGTAGAAAAGTTTTAGTAACATTGATCATAATGTTTCATATCCAAACCTTGCCAGCACCGACTTTGTCGATGCTGACAAATTGCTGAAATGTTCATTTCCATGTTTTTTCCATCCCAGAACATTGTCTGTAAAAACTGATTTATTGCCTTTCGCACGCCAATTATTATAGGCTGCCGATGATATGCCTGTTCCATCGAACTTTCTAAATTGAGTATAATCTAAATGATTTTCAAGATTCAGTTGCATAGGTTCAAACTCCTTACCTAAAAACCGTGTCATTTTAGCCACTACTTCCTCAGTGTTGAGCACCATATCCTCGTAACGAACCTCTAGATAACAATCCTTGGTCAAAATATGTTCAGCATCATCAGCAATCTTTGTAATTTCACTGGCCCAACGCTCAACATTCAGAAGCGGATCGTTATGCCACCAAGGTGTTCTAACAAAAGAAAGCGCAACATCTCGACCATCCCTTACCATATGAATAAATTTTGCCTCTGGAAAGAGTTCCTTTAATAAATCGATACGTTGGCCATACCACGCTGATTGTTCTATGAAAACTTGTTTTCTCTGCGACATGGCGATTTTACGATACAAATCATTCAATAATTTCGACAATTCTTCAACAGGATAGGAATAGTTTTGAAAGAAAGAGCATAGATCGAAATAGTCTCGAAGCTTATGTGGGCACATACGTTCAATTTCTCGGATAAAATCATCTGCCTTATACCCAAGTTGCTCCTCCGATGCAAAAATCTCATTCAGCCGTCTGCCATTTTGACTATATTCGAATATAATCTGTAACTCGGGGGGGACGCAAATTTGTGTATGTGCATTTAGAAACTGTGCCGCGAGGGTGCTTCCGCAGCGACCCGAACCAATTATAAAACCAACATCCAGTTCATTGGTAGCCGAATTTAGTACCATATCAATCCCCTTTATGCGTTTAATTAAATTTTTTCAGTTACTATCATGTAAAAAGATATAGAAACATTTATTAATACCATTTCCACAACGCTTAAACCATATAAATTTAAGAAATCATTGATACTATCTAAATTATTATCAACCAAATCTCCGAAAATCCTTAATTGTTCATTTTCTTTATTATTACCTCTCGTTATAGAACCTTCAATTATTAGATATCTTCTTACAACTCTTTCCAAATCTATAATTAATTCTAAATAATTGAAATCATCTAAATTATCCCATACGAAAGCCAGATCAAAGAAGTTAGGTCCAAAGATTTCCGATACACTTAATAGATCGCCATTTTTAAAAGTGACCCTTTTGTTCGGAAAAAGTGTAAGGGCATTATTTATAAACCTTTCCGAACGATCAATTCCAAAATATTCAACAATATTAAGTTCTTTAAAGGATTCAAGATATATGCCTCCGGAACATTCTATATCTAAAACTTTAGCATACTTCAAATTAAGAATTTTTAGAGTTGTCAGGAGAATATTTGTTTGAAGGAAATCTTTTGCTTTTACTTCTTTAAATATATTATTAACTTCAGAAAAAATTAACTTGGATTCCTCCTGTTGAATTTTTACCGCATCTCGAAAGAAACCAATAAATCGATAAAAATTCTCGCCATTTCCAATACCATCAAGATCACCATCATCATAGATTGATAGAATCTTCATGTCTTCTATTCCTAAGTCCAGCATCTGTTTCGTAATACTCAGAACATACATGCTAACAATTACAATATAATCATATTTATAATCTTTAATTCCAGATGGCGGAATAATTATTTTCCCGTGACATAATGATCCTTGTTTTTGCTGATTATTATCAATATAAGCCAAAATATTAACCTTGCTATGATCAATTATTTCTTCAAAATTATCACAGCCACTTCCTGTTCCGAATAAAAGAATATCTAGCAAAAAAATCAGCCTTTCCGAAATAATTTCTTAACAATGCTCGATCTGAATTTATTATTCTGTAATTACTGCGGAGCCAACAGTACTATAAGATTTAATGATAGTCTCATAAATACCCATAGCCGTATCGGCTATCTTGTCAGGATAATATGTATCGCGGATATGGATCTGTGCGTTCATAATTATAGTTTGATACAGTTCTTGATCTTCAATCAATAATTTCAAGTTCTGATACCAATCTTCCGTAGTTACAGAAATTAGGCCATTTCGCTTATCTTCAATGCAATTACAAAATGTATTAGTACCCGATACAACAGACGGTACTTCTACTAGAGCTGCCTCAAAATATTTCAGTTCACTTTTAGCCTCGCAGAAAGGATTACCAATTTCTAACGGAGCTAAATTAATATCCACATTTTTCGTTTCCAAAATTAGCTGTTCCCAATTGACGAAACCCTTTCTGATAATTCGAAATTTATATTTTGTTAAGAGAGGAAATTCATTAAAGTCCAAATGACCAACAATCTTCAAATAAACATTCGGATATTCGTTCAAAATTCTACATAACGAGGGAACGATTTGAGAAAAATCCTTACGATGTGTCAATGTCCCACTGAGATAGCCAATAATAATTTGTTTTTTCTTCTTAAGATCCAAAGGTTTTTCTTCTTTGATCCAATTTGCAATTTCAATCTGTCTTTTGTTTAATCCGTTTGGGATGACAAAGCTTTCCTTTCCAAATTTTTGAGCTAATTTATTTTTCAAATATTGCGTGCTAGAAGTTGTAAAATCACATAATTCAATTACCCTTTGGTATCTGTTTGCAGACACCATATGGACTGCTTTTTTCTTCTCGTCCCATTCTACAATCGAATCAACAGTAGGTGTGATATTTTCGTCAAATAGAAGATCGTCAATATCAAAAATAATTGGCATCCGGCATCTTCTAGCGTTTTCAACTATTTTAGCTATATGTTGAGAAAAATGAGCTTTAAAAAAGACTATTAGATCATATTGTCTCAGAAAATCTTGACTTATTAAATCTTTATCAAATTCATATTTAGATATAGCTTGGATGTTATTTTGAGTCAAAGCTTGAACCAGATTATATACTCTGTATCTCTTACTTGCTCTGTATATCCCTCGCAAGCCTATAACATAAATGATTTTCATCTATAATCTCCTATCTTCCATTTAAACTTGCAACCAATTCCACGGCTTCTTTAACCACAGCATCCATATTGGCATATTTATATTTTGCAAGCCTACCGGTAAAATAGACGTTTTCTAAACCAGCTTGTTCATTTTGATACAAATTCAAAATATCCAGGTACTTCTTTTGTGGTATGGGATAATAAGGTTCACCGCTTGCCGTTGCATACTCTTTGACGATGGTTGTTTTGGCAGACTTTTGCCCCGTTAAATGTTTGAACTCAGTTATCCGGGTAAAATCATAATCGTTCGGATAGTTTACTGTACCGACACTTTGAAAGTTTTCAAGGTCTAGGGTTTCTTCTTCAAATACTATCGAACGGTAAGGTAACTTTCCAAACTTGTACTCAAAATAGTAATCAAGAGGACCAGTATATATTAATCTTTCGAATTTAACTTCCCCAATTATTTTCTTATAATCAGTGTTTAAGAGCACACTAATATTTTCATGAGCAAGCATATTCTTAACCATACAAGTGTATCCATATAACGGTATTCCCTGATATTGATCAGCAAAATATCTATCATCCCGATTATCTCTGACAGGGATGCGAGCAGTGACTTCCGGTTCCAGTTCGTCGGGATACAAATCCCATTGTTTTTTAGTATAGTTTTTAAAAAAAAGATTATATAAATCTTCCCCGACTTTATTGATCACCATATCCTTGGCGTTCTTGATTTCAATATCCCTCTTCCTCACTTGCTCAAAAAACGTCCTCAAACCAAACGTATCCAAATTCATTCCATATAGGATATTAATTGTATCAAGATTTATCGGCAGGGGAACAAGCGAGCCATTTACAAAGGCCAACACCCGGTGTTGGTAATTACGCCACTTTGTAAACCGAGATAAATAGTCCCATACTTCTTTAAACTTTGTGTGAAAAATATGTGGTCCGTATTTATGAATAAGAATTCCGTACTCATTGTATTCGTCATAAACATTTCCCCCAATATGATCGCGTTTTTCCACAACCAAAACCCGCTTTTCTTTTTCCGCTAATAATCTGGCACAGGTGACCCCACTCAAACCGCATCCAACAACGAGGTAGTCAAACATAAGATCATTTCACCTCCGACTAATAACTTTTCTTCTCGATTCGTTTCAGCTTAAATGGCAGTATCAAATGAACCGGAAGGATAAAGACTGCAACAGCGATCAAAGACAAAACGGAAAATACCGTATTTTCTAACCCATTTAGAATTATCTTGCTGCTTGTGATTCCCTTTATCTCGGAAATCAGATTGCAAATATATCGCCTTTTAGTCTTGAGCATCAATGAGTATAATAGGACATTTAAAAATCCATTTCCGCTGATGTTCGTCACTGGTATGATAACGGCATCGAAATATTCGCTTTGCAATTCCAGCACCCTCTTTCCCCATTGAAAACCACTTTTATGGGGATAAACATAGACCTTATCTATCATCTTGTATTTTTCCGCTAGTTTAACCCCGTGCTCATGAGTCAACAGGTTAAGGCGATAATCCGGAAATTGATGTTGGATTGCCACGATATTCATATCCAGTTGTTGAAAGCTGACAGAACGAATAATTAAAAGCTTTTTCAAGATTATACCTTCCCTTGTCTAGATTACTCCAGCGAATAACTCCCTAACAGTTTACTTATTTATCAAAATAAGTAAACGAAAGATTAAGCGGGATACGCAAATTCTCTGCCAAATGGCGGGAAACGGGTTTTCTCTTGTCCTTAAGGGCACTTATGCCGACAAATGCCGAAAACATAGCTTTCAAGTAAATAAACGTTTTTTGTTCTAATGAATAATAAAAACAGCTGAAGATAAGGTCTCGTGTATGTTTCAGCGCCATATCCATAGGATAATTTTTCCATACCAGCCAAAATGCGTTGCGTGTATAGTAAAAAGGTGCCCGCCAGGAACTCCTGTTTTTAGGCGAATATTTATGATAGGAAACGATATCGGCAAAGAACTCTATCTTATAGCCTAAATCCAGAATCCGAAATGCCGTATCCTGTTCATTCCAATACAAAAAAAACTCTTCAGGATAAAATCCTGCTTTCTCCAGCACTAGTCGTCTTACTCCTACTCCCGCCCCGTTAAAAGCCATTAAGTAATTTTGGGAGACCGCGGCTGTATTGATGATGCCTTCTGTGGCTTCATCACTTTTTATCTCGTCGTAATTATAGTAATTTCGGACATCAAAGGCGACAACCCCTAAAGCGTCATCCTTTGCAAATTTCTCGACCATCCTGACAATCGCCTTTTCCTGCGGGAAGGAATCGTCGTCTAATATAACGATGTAATCTCCCTTAGCGTTTTTAAACCCAATATTATACGCTTCAATGCCTGTATTCTTAAACATTTTAATTAAGCGAACTTCCGGAAATTCCCTTTCAATCTTTTCCAGAGTTCCATCAGTCGAGCAATTATCTACAACAATGATTTCTAAGTTATCGTATTCAATTTCTCTTATCCGACCCAAACTTTCGCAAATTTCCTCTTTACGATTCCAGCAGATCGTAACAATACTGACTAAGGGAAACATGATTTATCACCTTATTTTCTGAGAAATCTTATAGTGCAATACCTTTATTTGCGCTAAGAACAGCGGAAAATAAATATTCTTGTGCAATTCATACGCCCTATCATAACCTTGTACTATTTCCCTGTCTTCTTTGGTGCTGATAAGATTGAAATAACCGTCAATATAAACCCGTTTGTCATTGAGGTTATTCCTTACATCAAAAATATGGCTGCATATCTCACAGCTTAAATCAAAATCTTCATAATCAGCAGTCGAACTGTCTGTGACCCGGCACTCGATAAACTGACTTATTAATAATTCAGGACTGTACGTTTCTGCCACAAGGGTGATCTTGGCTTTTGGGGAAACTTCCCTAACCCTCTTAATAATATCTCTTAAAACTTTAATGTCCGGGTAATCGAAAATGAGAATACTCTCTTTATCCTTGAACGTCTTTTCCAGCTTGTTCTCCATAGCTTCAATCGTATGTATTCTGCCCTCCGCAGCTTTCCTCTGCACATTACTAAGTGCATCAGCCACCGCAATCACAATGCTTTTGGCGCTACTAAATTTTCCCGTATAATTACAGGAATAAACTGCTTGAAAAACTTCGGTAAAGAGTTGCCAAGCGAATATCTCCAATTCTTTTTCAGCCAGATATTTAACGAAAAATTGAACCCTGTTTCGCCAGAAATAATAGGTTGCAAATGTATCGGTACGCACCGAAACTCCTGTTTTATGCCATACTTTTGATTTAGCATTGGCCGCCACCCGATATCCGGCTAGCTTCATCCGGTGCCCCCATTCTATATCATCCCAATAAATGAAATAATTTGCATCCATCAAGCCTACTTTTCTGACTGCCGCTACACTGATCAAAGCTGAACATACCGCCACGTAATCGCAATCAACCACTTCTGGAAGAAGGCCATCGTTGTCCTTATATCCTCTGTAATTAAGTTTTATCTGAAACTTATCCCAATCAACAATCGACCCTATTTCCTGAATTTGCTCCGGGTTATCCATCGAATAAATGACTGATCCGAGCATTCCAACATCGTTGTTGTTTTCAGCATACAAATAGAGTTCCTGCAAAGCATTCCGCTCCAAAACCACGTCATTATCTAACAAATATAGATATTTGTAATCCTTCTCTAAAGCGATCCGCATCCCAGTATTGAAGCCGCCGGAACCACCTATGTTTTCAGTATTTTTAATAAGATTAATCATTCCCTCAAATTCTTCTTCTAACATACTGACTGATCCATCAGTCGAAGCGTTATCAACAACATAGATATCAAACTCAGTATAAGATGAGTTCTGTAAACTTGCCAAGCATTTGACAAGATAGTCTTTTTTATTAAAATTACAAATTATTACAGCTACATCCTTCATTTATGCCTCCTTAAGTATTGATCCTCTTCAATTACCAGCCTTTATTTAAACATCTCCCAACTAACCGGCGTACCTCTTTTTACCTCTCGTATCACCATTTTCCCTAAGATAGTATCGTAATATTTGGGCGGCAAACCCCACCCTGGCCTAATTGCCCGTGTATTATCCTTGGTTAATACATCCCCAGGCAACAAATCTTTCGTAATATAAAGCGACCGCCTGTGACTTAGCGATGTTTTTTCTTTTTCACCCGGTCCATAGCTGATTTTCCCCAGTGCTTGCCAAGCCCGCTCGCTTTCAGTGACCAACAAGCGCATTTCCGACGGCTTTATGGAGAAAGCCGAGTCCACACCACCGTCAGCCCGCGATAAAGCAAAATGCTTTTCAATCACCGTTGCCCCCAAAGGAATACTCGCCAGAGCAACACCAATTCCCATCGTATGGTCGGATAGCCCCACCTCGACATCAAACAATTCCCGCAGATGGGGAAGTGTCATCAAGTTCGTGTTCTCTGGAGAGGCTGGGTAAGTGCTGGTACATTTCAGCAGAATCAGATCATTACAACCCGCTTCTCTGACCGCTCGCACCGTCTCATCTAACTCAGCCGCCGTAGCCATCCCCGTTGAGATAAGCATTGGTTTGCCGGTCTGAGCAACTTTACGAATTAAGGGAAGATCAATGTTTTCAAAGGACGCAATTTTATAAGCCGGCACATCAAGGGATTCCAGAAAATCGACCGCCGACTCATCAAACGGCGTACTGAAGGCAATTAGCCCTAATTCCCGACAACGTTCAAAAATCGGTTGGTGCCATTCCCAGGGAGTATAGGCCTGTAGGTATAACTTATATAGAGAATTCCCCTGCCACAAACTCTCCGGATCATCAATATAAAATTCCCCATCGTCGATATCAAGGGTCATGGTATCCGCTGTATAAGTTTGCAGTTTGAGAGCATGTACTCCTGCTTTGGCTGCTGCTTCTACAATCGCCACGGCCCGCTCCAGAGATTGGTTATGGTTGCCGGACATTTCAGCAATTATTAAGGGCGGATGATTGCGCCCGACGAAATGGTTCCCTATAAGAATTTCCTGCATAGTCTTCACTTCCTAGTTCAAAGATAAAACAAGTGCTTATTAGCTATTGAACAATCCCTGCAAGAACTCCTCCGTCAATTCGGCAAGAGACTCAATCGTTCGCTGCGCTTCATATTCAACAGATAAACGCAGGTCTTTATAAGGCCCCTGCAATACGCGCACAGTTTTAAACCCCAGCGGTTTGATACCTACAAAGTCTTTATATGGATTATCCGCAATATAGACTATATCTTCCGGAACCGCTTTTTCTCGTTCCGCAATCTTTAGAAAACAGTAAGGAGAAGGCTTGGCCTTATCTTTCCCAAAACGATGGGTTATATAAGGATGCTTTACTCTATCATCAAGCCCCAGTACAACAAGTTTCTTCCATTGAACTTGCTTATTCCCATCAGTTACTATGTATATCGGCCAATGTGCAAGATTTCTTAAGCAAATCTCCGCTTCCGGATGCAAGGTAATTTCTGGCTGGTGGCCTCGGTAGACAGCCAGGCACTGTCTTACCCGTTCCCGATTATAGATTCCATAGAAAAGCAGCAGATCATCAAAAATCCGACCACGTCCATCTTTAAGTTTTAATAACATCAAAGAAAAACTCTCTGCCCAAGGAAGAGAATAGGTCTTCTCTAAATAGTCAGTCACCGCCCGAAAGCCACTTTGAACATAGCTGATTTCTTCATAAAGGGTGTCATCTAAATCAAAAACGATAATCATACTAAGATCAAATCCTCCGCATATCGTATTTGTTTCAGTTCCCTCTCCGAGCGAGCAAACGGGTAACCCCCGAGATCTACGCCTCCGGATTCTAGCAGAAACCAGTAAAAGCTGTCCAAGCCAGCCTGCACGCTAAGCGTGGACGCTCCACCGAAACGGCTGTTACATTCGATAATATGAAAGCGATCTTCATCATCTACCAGGACTTGCAGAATGATATGCCCATATAAGCCTAAGGCTTCAACAAGTGATGCCGCTAATAATTCTAAACGCTCGTAGTGCAAGGTCACGGTGATCTGGGACTCTCCGTTAACCACTAACTCACGCAACCGTGCAATAGCCCCTTTAGTCTGTTTATGCAGATCAACATAAAGGTCAACACTGTATTCCTTTCCGACAACATAAGGTTGAAAGATAGGCTCTTGTAATGTTCTGGCCTGCGCAAGAGCCTCTTCTTTCTCCAGACATAAACCGATACTACGTGAACCTGCCCCAAAGCGTTCTTTGACCACAAATTGTTGACTGTTCAGTTTATCAATATCCTTTACAGTTGGTATTGCCGGATAGCCAATTGCCTCAAGCTTTTCAAAAAATAATAATTTATCCAAGCATAATTCTACGGAATCCTTGTCGGAAACCATAACGTGAATCCCATTATCTCTGAGTTTTTCTTTAAAATGCGCAAAAAAAGACAGTTCCCCGTCTCTAGTTGGAATTATAGCTGTAATATCCCGAATACTGCAGTAATTTACGAGAGTATCCCAAGTCAACTCAGCTAATTTTGGCATCCGCCAAAATTCGTCCACAAAGTAAAGACCTACACACTGGGGGTTAAGATCTCCTCCCCAAATTTTACTTGTTCTATCTATCCGCAGTGCTGCCTTTCTGAGCGCTTTCAGCAATGGAACTTTTCGAGAAATACTCGTAACCAAAATATTCATATTCAGGACTCCTGCTTTTGCGAATTATTCACTCATTCTCCAAAAATATTTCAATTAAGGGATCACCCTTTTCTGAAAATTTCCCCACAATCAAACTTCCGGCTTTTTGGCTCATTTCCAATACTTCCTGGGGATTATCGATTAATTCTGTCAAAGCTTTAGCGAGCTTTTGTCCCGTAACATTTTCATGCCAACCTAAACAACGGATTGCCCCCAATGATGCTATATATCTACTCGTTTCCAGTTGATTCTTCGCAGTTATTGTAACGATTGCCGGTAGGGCTAGACTGCATCGTTCCCAAGTGACAGATCCGCCTGCCCCCAAGGCCAAATCTGCCTTACTCATTAAATCAGCCATATAGTTGATTTGACAATGAAAGTTGGTGTTGGAAATCATATCACACATTTTATGTAACTGTTGTCGGTAAAGATTACCTTCGCCTACTACCACATCGACTATTAGATCCCGAAACCTTTGGTCTTTAAGAACTGTTATTACTTCCAAGGTTTTGATAGTTTCACCGGTTGGATCGGTGCCGCCGTAAAATACAAGAATACTTTTAATGATTCCGTCTCGTTTTTTTAAGGTTCTTCTTGCCGTGCTAAATTCAGGTCGCAGGAGAGCAAATTTGGGTCCAAACAAGGTTTGACAGTGTCCCGGAATTAAACCAGCATAGCGCTGTTCCAGATTCCAAAAAAGGTTTTGATCCAATAAAACGTCACAATCATGCTTGCGATCAGCCAGATCGTCAATTACCATTACTTTATTTACAAACGAACGAATTCCAGATTCCCACTTTTCATCTAATTTATAATTATCGACTATTATCCATTGAGTTTGCCCTTCGAAACGTCGCAGAATTTCTCTAGTCTGGTCTAAATCTTTCTGCCAAAGCTCTGTTGATCCAGATTGATCATAATTATCAAGATCCAACGTCTGCAAATAGCTCAGTTGGTGCACTGGGTAGCCGCATTGCACCAACTGAGCACAGAGATTACCTGGCACCTCACAGCTAATAAAATGAATCTGAAATCCCAGCTGTTTAAGTTCGTTGGCCAGAACAAGGCAACGCATGATGTGGCCTGTCCCACTCCTTAGTGACGCATCTGCTCGGATTACCACTCTTTGCATAAGAGCCATTTCCTTCTTCTCTCACAACTTACTTCTTCCCGGAAAATCAATTTTTCAAATTGTAAATGATTACCTTCCTCACCGCTTTAACCACGTCATCGGCATCCGCATCATTCATATAGGGAAATAGCGGCAAAGTAATGATCCGTTCATAAAACTGTTCCGCCTGAGGAGACAATCCGTATTCATAGCCAAGGTTTTTATAATAGGGGTGATAGTATACCGGAATATAATAGACGTTCACCCCAATGTTTTCAGAAGCTAAAGCCTCATAGATCTCTCGTCTCCCGACCACAAAGCCGCTCCGGCTCCAGCTGGAGCACAAACAGATGCCAAGCTGACTCTCCTTGCGAACTTTCAGGTGATACTACGATTCCTTCCACTTTGCTCAATTCTTCCCGGTAAAACCGCACTAACGTACGGCGCCTGTCCAGAAACTCCTCACAACATTGAAGCTGAGAAAGTCCCAGAGCAGCCTGAATATCGGTCATCCGATAGTTGTATCCCAAGCCTTGCATTTCATAATACCAAGGACCATCATGCTTTAACAATTTGGTATTATCTTTCGTAATTCCATGCGAGCGAAACTTCAGCAGCTTCTCATAATAAGTCGGTGAATTTGTAACGATGACACCGCCTTCCCCAGTGGTAATCTGCTTAACTGGGTGAAAACTGAACATCGTCATATCCGCCGAGGCACCCACCCGTCTATCTCTATAAGTTGCTCCTAGAGCATGGGCCGCATCTTCAATAACAATGAGACCATATCTATGGGCTAGAGCCTTAATATCATCCATAGGAACCGGGCGATCCGTATAATCCACCGGAATCACCGCTTTTGTCCGGCTGGTAATCAATGCTTCAAGGGTACTAGGATCAATATTTCCCGTCCTTGGATCAATGTCGGCAAAAATCGGATTCCCTCTTTGATAAAGAACGCAGTTCGCTGAGGCCGCAAAAGTCATCGGTGTCGTGACGACTTCATCCCCTTCGCCGATGCCTGCCGCATAGACAGCCCCATGCAAAGCTGCCGTACCACTAGAAAAGACCACTGCAAACCGTGCACTTACATATTGGGCAATTGCCTGCTCGAACTGTTCTATCATCGGTCCCGTAGTTAAATAGTTCCCCCTCAAGACTTGCGTTCACCGCCACTATATCTGCGTCCTTGATCCACTGCCGAGCATAGGGATGCAAGTTTTCCCGAACGGGATTTCCACCGTATATAGCAAGTTTTCTATCCACTGGGTCTCTCCTTAACCTTACCAATCATGCCTTCTTTATCCGAAATATAAATCATTTATTTTTGTCAATAAAACGAGCTTCTCTGGCGACTGCGCCCTTATAGTTACTTTTGGCACGCCTAAGGCTTTGCCAACGATTAAGTTCTAGCTTTATTCTTTCCAAATCCATCCCTAGATTTGTACTAATAACTTCGTCCTGCTTGACAATTTCCTCCATAACAGTTCTTAATGTATTGATAAGGTGATCTATCTTTTCCTGTTCATCTTCTGAAAAATTCACCTTTTGTCTTTCTTCCCATATTTGAGCTGTCTGAAGTTGGTTATCTTGCAATCTTGCAAATTGCTGTTCTCGTTGCTGAGTATAGATAGTTATATCTTCAACCCCTGTTTCCTGGGTGATTCGCCTAGCAAACAACTGAGCAGATTCCAATATTCCTTGACAATTAGCTAAATAATCTTGATATAACTTCAAAGCTTTCTCATAGATCGCCTTGTTCATTTATTTAGTACCGAGACGGGCCTTTTTAGCAACTTCAACCCATGTATCTCTATATAACATAAAAAACTCCAACACCGGTCCTAACCTTTTGGCATCTTTATAAAGATTAGTCTGCACAACTTCATGATGATAAAATTCATATAAACGTCGAAGATTTTTAGAAATATCTCCTTGATTCATATCTAACGTTAAGATAAGCTCCATAAGAATATCCTGAATTCTGAGCAACATTTTATCCGCTGTCGTATAATCTTTGGCCTCTATGGCCTGATCAGCCAGATGGATGAACTTAATTCCGCCGTTGAACAACATTATCAGCAGCTTTTCCGGTGAGGCTGTGTTCACTGCCGCTTGCTTATAGGTATCATAGGAATTTCCGTTAGGCATGGTGTTTAGCATCGTGACCCTCCTCTACCCTAAAAAGTTATTTTGAACTGGACGACGAGCCTGACATGGCGTTGATCTGCGCAGTCAGCCAACTTCCCGTTGAATTAATTCCCGCTAAGGCTGTTTCCAGTGCAGAATATTTAGCATTTAGCGAATTCTGATAAGCGGTACTCTTTTCTTCAAAAGCGGCAATTTGGTTTTTAATATCTGTTAACTGGTTATCATAACTACTTTGGTTCTGAGCAATACTTCCACCATACATAATCATCGGTTGAAGATAGCTGTCCATGATATTCGCCAAGCCTTGGGCCGGAGATGAATCTCCTGTCGATAACTCTACACCAACACCAACCGAAGCCCCCAATAAGTTAGCAACGCTTTGCGGATCAGAAGCCATCGCCGAAGCAAATGTAGTCGTATCAAAACTCAACGTAGGATCCTCACCAAAATTTGCCGAAGAAGTAGTTATCCCAATGGCCGATAAATCATTGAAGGATCCCGTCGGGTTATTAAGAGTCCCGCCTGTAATATCACGCAAACGCTCTTGAATACCTTGGAGTGTCTGGTCCCCGTATAAATCTCCCGCTGTATTGGTGGTTGAATCATAACTAAGATCCGTACTAATAAAACTCATGGTGGAATTGTACTGATCCACAAACCCTTGAACCGCTGTTTGGGCCGCAGAACTATCTGCAGTAACATTGACATTAATCGTTGAGGCTCCATTGTCAGATCCGTTTACGTTGAGGGTTACACCAAGTATAGCTCCTGTAACGCTATTCGTGGCACTTGTGATATTTGTAACGCCATTGACTGATAAAGTAGCGTCACTAGCGCTCTGGGCAACATTTGGATTCTTCGAGGAATCAAGAACACCCAGTGTTTGCAAAATATTACCCGAAGTATCAGTGAAACTAGGTACATTAGCCAGACCGGTTTTACTATCCGTCATGGCTAATTGATAACCTCCTGATACTTGATAAACAGAAGCACTAACCCCCGCCTTAGCATTGTTAATCGAATCCGCAATTGATTGTAAACTATCCCCGGCTGAGACATTGATCGTTTGCGAACTTCCTCCAACTGAAAGCGTAAAACTGCCTCCTGTCAGAGAAGTAGCAGCTGTTGCACTGCTCACATTTTGGATACTGCTAACTGCCGTTTGAGCCTGGGCTGTACTCAAAACTTTTATATTATATTGCCCTTGTACTGCGTTGACTCCGGTGGTAGCACTCAACAAACTTGAATTACTGGAAGTGGCTTGGGTGGCTGACCAAGTCGGTAAATCCTTCAGAGCTGTCAAGGTATTATCCAAAGAGGATAACCTTGTATTAACATCAAGCCAAGCATTCTTTTTAGTTTGCAGATCAGTCTGCTGAGTTACCATCTGAGTTTCAGGTATCTTGTAGGCCTGTACCATACTGCTAATGATCCCAGAAAAATCATAACCCGATATCCCAGCTAGGTTAAGTGTCCCTGAACTAGTCGAACTAACCGACATAAGCACTCACCCTCCTAAACTTTCTTATCTACCAATAATCCCGCAAGATTTGTAAATGAATCCAGCATATCAAGAATACGTTTGGGCGGTATCTCATCAAGAACATCCCCCGTATCCTGATCAATTATTTTAACCGAAACCCGTTGACTTTTTTCACTAACACTAAACTCCAAGCGTTTATTAACGATCCCCATCAAACGATTGAGTTTTTCAGCAGCTTTTTCCACTTCCTCGCGCGGAACTTCTTCCCGCGCTGAAGAAACTTCATCTTTACGACCAACAACGGGACGAGGAGATTCCGTACTCTGTTCCAGCTTTTGCCCAGGAAATGAATCGATTGGCATCATCGTTGTCTGAGTATTAGCTTGGATCGGATTGATCATCTTACCACTCCTACCATAAAAGAAGTCAGAGATCAGAGATCAGAAGTCGGAGACCAGATGTCCAAAGTCGAACCTCATGTATCAAACCTCAAACCTCAAGAAGTTCCTGTATAACTTCAACCGAACTCTATACGAATCAATTTTTCTCTATTAAAAGCCGACCGACTAAGGCCGATCGGCTTAAAGTTATAGCTGAATTTTAAGCTAGAATAAAATCTTAATCTGTAATAAAATTGAAAGAATCAACCTAAAAGCTTAAGGATAGCTTGCGGAGCTTGGTTAGCCTGAGCCAACATCGCCACACCAGCTTGGCTGAGAACTTGACTTTGCGTGAATTTAGACATTTCTGCAGCCATATCGACATTAGTAATTACAGAGTTTGCCGCAGTTAAGTTATTAGCGGATGTTGTGAGATTATCGCTAGAGTCCGTTAAACGGTTCTGATAAGCACCTAACTTAGCACGTTCCGCCGAAACAGTACTGAGAGCATTGTCGATAGCCGTGATGGCCTTAGAGGCTGACTCTTGGGTAGTAACATCAATGCCGTTTTGGGCCACAGCATCGCTGGTTACTTGACCTTCAACAGTTGTTGCGGCAGAAGAATTGTTTACTTGAACACCAAACTTAGCTGTACCACCTGAAAGCCCGGTAAATGAATAATTGACGGTTACTGATTGGTCGCCCTTCGCATCTCCAATTACAGCAGAGGTTGAACCGTTAGTGACAGATACCGGACCGCCAATCGCGCTACCGCTAGCATTTTCAAGCTGGAAGGTAGCCTTTGCAGCGGTTGTATTAAACCCAAAAGTATCGCCGACTGCGAAACTGGCCGTGCTAGTACCTGAGGCAGCCGTAAAAGTCATTCCATCAATCGTAGCCGCGTGTTTACTATTAAGACTAGCCGTCGTCCAATTAGTATTGTCTGTGGAGTATTGAATTTGGGTAGCAGAGCTACCGCTGACAGCACTTACCCTGACTTGATAGGTAGCATTTGTTGTTCCTGTGTAACCTGAAGCGTTCGTAACAGTTACTGCTGCTTTGGTAACCGTGCCAGTACCAGCAGATTTTGAAACATTTACGGCGCTTGTTTTACCAGCACCGCTAGCATTAGCTGCAACTTTTGCAACAACAATTTGATATCCAGAGGTGGTAGCGGTTGCAAAACCCCTGCTTAAGTTTGTTAACCCCTGAATTCCTACTTTTGCACCACTAAAGTTCTGAACACTCGAGGAATTTCCAGTCACTCCCAAAGAATAAGCATCCATAGCCCCTACACTTAAAGAAATGTTTTGTCCTTGATTAGCTCCAATTTGAAAAGTATCATTTAAGCCACCAGCTAGAAGGTTCTGAGTATTAAACTGAGTCGTGTTAGAAATACGGGTAATTTCTTTGGATAATTGATCCACCTCAATTTGGATCTTCGACCTGTCATCAGACGTATTAGAATCACTTGAAGATTGAACGGCCAATTCTCTCATTCTCTGAAGAATACTTTGGGTCTCATTTAAGCTTCCATCTGCAGTTTGAATCAGTGAAACGGCGGTCTGAGCGTTCTGGGATGCTTGATTCAAGCCGGAGATTTGCCCCTGCATTTTTTGAGAGATTGCTAAACCTGCAGCGTCGTCAGCTGCACTATTGATTCGATAACCAGAAGAGAGTTTTTCCAAAGAACTTTGCATGGCGTTATTAGTTTTGTTCAGATTTTGTTGAGCATTAATGCTCGCCATATTTGTGTTAATAAACATATTTTTTCCCTCCATGTTCTTTATTGTTTCACATCCGTGTGAAACTAAACTTTGTATTTGGTCTCCGGTCGACGACTGAGAGATTCTACACTTAAGTTATCGGGTAAAAATATCTAGAACTGAAATCTAAAAAACTTGATAAACTCTCATTTAGTCTCTTCTTTTCCAATTTAGATCATTATCCCTTACTATTACTCCCTTTTTCATAAATTATTTCTTTATTTCCTAATACTTTTGCTTAAACCTGTTTAACCTATTATTTTATCGTATCCTGCTTTAATATTTAGGTAACTTCTTCTGCTCAATCGCCGAATTAAGCTCAAACCATTTGGGATGAACATCCATTAACGCTAAAACATCTTCAATTCCGAAAGCTTGATTCAGAGGATAAAGTTCTACAAGAATTCGCCGAATCAGTTCAAAATCTTCAAGAGTATCGACCGTCCAGCGATGACGGCTTTCATCTAGTATATAAGCTAGATTAAGTAATCTAAACCGTTGCGGATTCTGGTAAATATAAGGAGTAACATGTTCGCGTTCATGTGGTTGTCTAGCTTCAAGATGCACCTTCTCCAGAAGTTCAAACGGAAAAACCTCCGTATCCATCCCTCTGGGAAAAGTTCGCTCCAGCGTATTCGATACATAATCACAATTGTCCGAATCCGCTTGATACCTATGAATGACATTATCAATGACTGTCGGATCAATCAGCGGGCAATCGGATGTCACACGCACCACGATATCCAGTTCATTTGCTTGGGCGGCACCAAAATACCTCGAAAGCACATCTTTTTCTGATCCCCGAAATGCTTTCACCCCCAAACGCTGACACAGATCGACAATAGGCTGATCTGCCTCATTGACTGTTGTCGCAATAATGATTTCATTCGATGTACTAACTCGCTGCAACCGTTCTATTTGGTATTCCAAAAGGGGTTTTCTCAAGACAGGCAGCAACACTTTACCCGGCAATCGGGTAGATGTCATCCTGGCCTGAACAATAATACCTACTTTCATCTCAAGACCTCTTTTGCTTTTCGAATTACATAACCCTGGTCATCCTCAGTTCATCCCGTAAAAGTACAATATTCACTATTTAAGATTCACACTGGTATAGAATTACTGACCTGTTTCCATACCGGTGTTAATAATTCTAAATCCCTTTTACACAGTAAAATATATTTGCCAAATTCCTGAATAACCTTTTCAGCTTTTATAATTTGGCTCTGTTCAAATCTTATCCGCTCCGTCTGAAGGGTTAAAAATTCAAAGGAAACACGGTTCATAGGAAATAAGAATATTTCATGAAACTTATTTTTCTTAACCTTATTTAAAGCTTTATCTAACTTTGGAAATATCCTTTCAAGTTTCTGTTCCTCTTTAAACTTAGACAATGTTTCCAATTCCAGTAATACCGCTATCGTATCATTTAACAGCCCGAGAAGTTTAGAATGCTCAGATTCCATTACTTCGATCATTTGGGTAATATGTCCTAACTCATAACCAGTTCTCCCCACCTGCCAATTGTCTTCTACAACACGTACCTTCAACTGATTGGCAAGAACTTCTGCAAGTGGCACGAAGGGAGCGCCCATAATTTTAGCCCCACCTTTTGTCGTATTAATAATTTCTTGACCTGAGTAGGACTGGATATAAGCCTCCATTTGCTTTCTCATTAGGTCAAATCCAGGATTTGTATATACTTTACCACCATAAACATCTTCTACGATAACCGCATCTTGCTTTGCCTCTTCAGATAACGAAGGAAGCGCATCGTAATACCAAAGACCTTTGGGATATAGTCGATCATTTTTATAAGCTAGATTTTGTCCAACTAAATAAACCGGATTACATCCCAGTTTATTCAACAGTTCTAAAGTCACTACGGCAATTGTTCCTGCATCCTTAACCGTATCTAACAACTCTTTGTTTTGTCTCTTTAACAAAAAAGGAGAAAGTGTATCCTGATTGGTTAGCATATGCAGCTTAGGACCAGGATAAGAAAGTAGAGTTTCAAACCCAACGCTACTCCCAAAAACAAGTGGAATTGACGTAATACCCCTATTAACTACACTGCCAAATACTTGGCGGTTAATAGGCTGAGGATCATAAGTACAAGCAGCATCTGGGTAAATCTCATTATTCAATAAAATTCTTATTGCTGAACCAACTGAAAAAATGTAGGCCAAACCGTTCTCCTTGATGAAACGGATCTCTTCGATATCTTCCTGTAGAGAAGGGCCAGCCGCTACCAGTAATGCTGGTTTATTCCGAAAATAGCTTTTATCAATATCCTGGAGAATATTCGGTGTTTTAATTACCTCAGGTAAGTTTAGCAAGCTATTAAGTATCCAGCGTTTTTCAAAAGCAACATCTGTGTTAATAGACGACCTTTTATCGGCAACCATTTTTCTAAATAAATCAGTAAAATTCCTATACTTTTCCTCAAAGACTCTTTCATAGCTAGGCAAGCTTACCATTAGTACTTTTTGCGTAGTTATTATATTTAGAAACTTCGTCAAGTTCGGCAATGTATCATCAGCATTTTCTTCAAGATAAATGTTCTCAAGCTTTTTCAGGGGCAATAAATCAAGGGGCCTGTGATTTAAAAACAAGGAAAAAACGGACTGACTCGGTTCATACAGCGAAAATGAAAGCTCGGGATGTTTGTTCATAAATAACTGAATATGGTAGCCTAACCCAAGACCATAAAAAATAACATGCTCATAGTCACTTACATCCTCAAATTGACTGATCAAACGCTCGGCTTCCTGAACCGGGTCATACTTGCTATGCAGGTATACCACTTTACCTGGCTCTTCTTCCATAACCAAGGTTGGCAATCCGCTTTTTGAAGTGACGACTTTAACAATCTCGCTACCCGCCGAATGATCCGTACCAACCTTATTCCAAACTATGGGAAACTTTTCTCTCAGAAAGTTAACATTGTCAATGTAAATCATTTCTTATCACCTCTGAGTCAATAGTTTTTTGAATATCTGTCCCAAGGGACTGAATCAGAGGAATAAGTTCATAGACTAGCATATCAGCAATTAAAATAGAATCGGAGTTTTCCAAAGCCTCCTGAAGATTCTCTAACGGCACCTTAAAATCAAACGCTAAGGAAAGCTGAGTATCCCAAGTCTTATATAACCCTTTATTTTGTTTCATTCCATTCAGTAATTGAGTTAGCCACTGCATCCCTTCCAGTAATTGATCTAATTTTGTCCAAACGCCATCAGCAAGGCCTTGGTAAAATTGACCCGCCAATTGTTGGGCCGCCGGAATACATCGATTAAGATATTGAGCAGCCTCAAGTAACATCTCATCCAGCCACTCTTTCTTTGTTCTAAACACGGCTGTAACATTACCTACTGAATGAAGATTATCCAAAAGGTACTCCTCATAATCCCCATACACTTCAACCCCATCAATCTCCATATGGCTCAAAACCAACTTCCCCTCTCGGAGCAAGTTGGCTACCTCATCCATCAAGGAGCCTATCGAACTTGTTTCGTTTTTATAGGTTAACACCCGGTCCATCATCGTCAAGTTCATTGTTTGCCTCCAAGTGTTTATTATCTCTACTCTTCATTATTCGAAGAACCTTGCCGTTTGAGTTCAGCTATTTTCCCTTTGCCAATTAACTCTTTCAAGGTTACTTGGACATTCTCGTTTGTAACAGCTTCGAAATTCTGTTTTTGTATCTCTTCATAAATTTCACTCCGAAAAATTTTTATTTGACGAGGAGCCTCAATACCGATCCGCACAACATCCCCCGAAATGCCCACAATCGTGATTTGAATATCTTCGCCTATCCTAATCGTTTCATTGAGCCGTCGCGAAAGAACCAGCATTTAATCAACAGCCCCTTCCCTAATCTCCCCTTGATTGTTGCCAGTCAATAAAGGCTGTTGGGATAAATAACTATCATCATTTAAGATATGCTGCAAACCGATCTTTTCTTGAAGATTAATCAACAGTGGGGCACGCAAATTAGCTGTAGTATTGTATAAATCCCCATTTTTCAGAGTAAGAATCGCCCAAACCTCGACTTCGGTTTCTGGTTTAACTTTAAGCAGCTCTGCACTTTGATCATCAATGTCAAACACTGGGTTATACATTGGGAAAAAAGATTGCGGTTTTAAGAGAACAAAGCCAATTCTCTCATCATCAACTGCACGCATTTGGGCCAACAGGGTATCGTCTTCCGGGACAAAATAAAAGTTGTGATAAGACTCAAATCCCGGCAAACCTTGAGGAAAATGCAGTAAAATGCTCATAATCTTACTCCTTTATTTAAACAAGACCAAAGTCCTTACTTTCGCCTCTGTTCCTTATCTACTAGAATACTGATGCACCACTAACTTTTTTGATCATAGATATTCCCCACGGCCTGTAACTGAATGTATGGTTCCTGCTCCAAATAACTATGCACACTACCGCTAGTATAATTAACCTGCACAGTACCTGGCTTCAAATCAACTGCAACTTCCACAGGTTTCGCGTCCCAATTAATGTTATTGGGTTGAACTGTAATTTTTATGGGAGCAATACTCACAAGTTCCAACTCTTTTTCCTTGGGTTTCATTGAATTCGCCAAAACTTTGGCCAGGGAAACCTTCTTGTTTATTTTAGCAAATTGATAGCCTTCAGAAACCGTACGTTCTATCCCTGAATCGGCGCTTGCTTTAGCGTCTTGAGTAAAAACACGTTGCTGCTCAGCAATGCCATTATAACCCATGGACTCAAGGGCAGAGGTATAATCGATCTCCAACGTAGCTGCCGGTTGCGTAAGAGAAATATTGGCAGAACGTTGCTGAACTTGAAGGTCCGGCGGACGTATACTTAAATCGTCTTGGCAAGGGGTAATCTTTAAACCAATTCTGCCGAACTGTTGCTGAACTTGTAAATCAATCATTTAAAGCCACCTCATGTTAGTTAAGAGATAAGTTTACGAAACAAAACAAGATGGTAAATCTATTTTATGATTTCATAAAATTCACTAAAGACTGTTGTATGATTTGAGAACCTGAGGCCAAAGCCGCATTAAAGACGTTTTGCTGGTTCTGAAAATTCATGATTGTTTTAGCCATATCTGCATCTTGAACATTGGAAAGGCTTTGGGTTAAATTTGTGGAGGTCGTATCTAATTGAGAACTAATAGCAGTAACACGGTTTTCCCTGGCACCCAGATCAGAACGCATGGCTGAAATATTATCCAAATTGCCGTCAATATTGCTTAAAGCTGCTCCAATGGCATTTGTGATTTTTTGATTAGCAGTAAGCGGAGAATCTGTCGTATCCGGATCATCCGCTACAAAAGGAACGCCATCGGAATCATTCCCGGCAAGTGCATTACTCAGGTCGCTCAAGGTCGCGAATAAGCCTTTAGTAGGCGTCCCGTCCGCATTGGTGGTATTCGGGGCCTGCTCAAAAAGCTGGTTCCCATCAACCGATATATTTATTGTTACATTATTCCCCACGTTAAAATTTATAGGCTCATCGTTGCCCGCCCAATCTGCCCCTGAGGCAGAGAGCGGTTCAGTCGTTGTATTGGTTCCACCAAAAATATATTTATTGCCTATTTGAGTATTAGCTAGTGTCTGCAGTTGCTGGGTAATTTGATCGGTTTCTGCTTTAATGTCTAAACGGGGATCACCTTGATTAACATCATCCGCGGCCTGCACCGTTAAGGTTCGGATCTGCTGAACCATTGAAGTAATATCACCCATGGTGCTGTCCGTTGTTTGCATGAAGCTTAAGGCCTGTGTACAATTATTTTGCCATTGAGCTACGGAAGCAATATTACTGTTGTAATTTATAGCTTGCCCGGCTCCGACCGGATCATCCGAAGGTTTTGTCAGTTTAAGTCCCGAAGACAATTGATTTTGAAGGTCATACATTTGATTTTGAGAAGTTTCCAAGTTACCTAATAAATTTTGACTCAACATATTATTAGTTATCCGCACGAATACCCGCTCCTCGTTTCAGTAGATTATCTGGTTATTCCCATTCCACTGACTATTGTATTAAGCATATCATCCATCGTCGTAACCACTCTGGCAGCAGCAGCATAACTATTTTGATACTTTATAAGATTACTCATTTCTTCATCTAAAGAAACACCTGATACAGACTGACGCTGATTCGAAAGATTGGCAACAAGGGCATCTTCATTGGATTTCGTGTTGTTGGCTTCCGAGACATCCTCACCCAATTGAGAGATATTGGCGCTATAATAGTTCGTAAACGATGTTCCCGAAACTGGAGCATCCATAGAAATATTTTGCAAAGCACTCCACCCATTAGCTAAAGAAGCAATTGCCTGAGCAACACTACCATCTCCAGCGTTCCCCCCTGTACCCGTTACTATTTGCGTTGGGTCAGAGCTTATAGTCGAATTAACTGTGATGTTTGATGCATTAATATCATCAGTACTTCCATCCGCAGATGTGAAAAAGGGATAGCTACTTCCATCCGACAGTTGTCCTGAGCTTTGTAAAGCATTAACAGCGCTGGCTATCCCATTGGCTAAAGTGTCATATTGCGCCTGAAAATTACTTAGGTAGCCATTCTGTCCATTTGCGTCTCCCCGCACCTCAATATCTGCCAACAAGGTGCCCGTTTGAGTTCCGAGATTGACGGTATTTCCCCAATTGTCTTGATTATCAGAATTAGTTCCATCTGCCCAATTTACTGTCGCAAATGGCATGCCATCCGCCCCTGCCGCAGCAGGTTCTTGAAGAAGATGTGTGGTACTACCGTTCACTAGCACCTGCGACGGCGAAGCACTGGCATCCCCTATAACAATAGAATAATTATATACCTGCCGATTGGTAACAGTGGGATCCAGGGTTTGAACTACTTGGACACCGACGATATTTGATAAATCGTCAACTAAGGAATCACGTTTATCCTCTAAGTCATTAGGACTGTCTCCATTTATTTGAGCAGATTTTATCTGATCATTCAAAGTCGCAATCTGCTGTGCGTCAACATTTATTTGGTGTATTTGTGTTCTAACTGCTGAATCTTGAGCCTGTTGGAGCGTAGTAATCTGTTGGCTCATATTGTGCAAACTATCAGTCAAAGTTGTAGCACTTCCGATCACAACAGATCGGGCGCCTTCATCCTCTGGATTATTAGCTAAGTTACCCCATGCCGTCCAGAACTGATTCATATCATTACTCAAACCGGTATCCGTCGGTTCATTGACTAAGCTTTGAATATTTTGCAAAGCACTTTGCTTGGCACCCCAATATTGTTGTTGCGACGTTTGCGAACGATATTGACGATCTACAAAAGCATCCCGTGCTCGAGTTATACTATCTATCGTACTTCCTGTGCCGAGGCTAATACTATTACCACCAAACTCTGTTGTGACCCACGGTGTAGTTGCTTGGATATTGGCAGTTTGACGAGAATATCCCGTATTATTAGCGTTGGAAATATTTTGTCCGGTAACATTTAAGGCACCTTGTTGAGTTTGCAAGGCGCGGTTCGCAATTTCCAAACCGAAATAAGTTGAACTCACAGATTATACCCTCCGATCTATAACGATACCGCTTAACATTTCCTTCATTCTTTGCATTGCCTACTTTTCATAGCCTAAGCCTACTTCAAATTTCCCAACTTCAATCTGTTCCGCAGGGTCCAAATACGTACTACTATTCCAAATACGTACTACATATATTATATCGTAGCTGACCCTGCAAAACTGAAGAGGAACTTTGTGGGCATTCGGCATTCCTTACTATCGAATTCCTGACGAAGCATGATTTGCGACTTGTATGAGCTTCCAAACGTTGATTACTTTAACAATTCTAGGGCTGCTTATTGCCAAGTAATAGTGTCCGTATCCGTTCCTGATCTCCTTTTAAGTCAGGTTTTAAATTTATGGCCTTGTCTATATCCCCTTCACCTTTGGCATCTCCTTGGGTACTTTCAATAATACCTTTCCAAAGTAATGCTTCACTATATGTAGCTTGATCCGGAGAAATAGCACTCAAAATAGTTAATGCTTCCGTTGTATTACCTTGAAGGGCCTTAGCCTGTCCCACACACATGTTTAATAACGGCGTGACGGAGAGGTGTGGCTCTGAAATCCAAAGTTTCATTTCCGAACTTGGTACTCGGCTCAACCGTTCATTCAGTCGTCCTGGTAATTCAATGATACTTTTCAGGAGATTATTGGCCTCTTCCTTATGACCTAGGCTTAGAAGACTCTCGGCATAAAGAAGTGTATACTGTGCCAACTCCTCATACCCGGCAGGAAATAAGTCGGCCAATTCCAAATGTTTTTTTGCTTCAATGTAGGCTAGTTCCGGATGCCCTGCTTCGTAATATCCTTGAGCAGCAGCGCTCCGCAAGGTGGGCTCCATGGGATTCAACTCTACTGCACTCTTCAAATCGTTCAA